>Ga0190359_1001745_pt1 | contig 13463 bp, 11 predicted proteins | sample 48721823_MG_FD_161269 | JGI IMG/M metagenome (GOLD analysis project Ga0190359, IMG submission 161269) | Hydrothermal vent microbial mat bacterial communities from Southern Trench, Guaymas Basin, Mexico - 4872-18-2-3_MG | ecosystem: Environmental > Aquatic > Marine > Hydrothermal vents >...
TCTGTCGGCTGTGTGCGATAAGCACGGAGTAACGTTCCATACTGACGCGGTGCAGAGCGTAGGCTATTACGACCTTGGCCTGGACAAGGACCCGATTGATATGCTCAGCTCAAGCGCTCACAAGTTTTACGGCCCCAAGGGGGTAGGTGTATTGTTCGCGCGCACGGGAACGCGCCTGGAACCGCTCATCCACGGGGGCGCGCAGGAGCGCAACTTGCGGGCGGGGACGGAGAATATCGCCGGTATGATTGGGCTAACCAAAGCTCTGGAGATTGCGTATGAGGAGATGCCGGTTGCGGTTCCCAGGATTCGCGGACTGCGCGACAGGCTCATTGAAGGAGTGCTGTCGGGTATTCCGGATACGGGGTTGAACGGCCATCCGACCCAGCGGCTGCCGCATAACGCGAATCTATATTTCGCGCGCATTGAAGGGGAGGGTATTCTGCTGAAGCTAGACCTGGCCGGAATTTGCGCTTCCAGCGGGTCTGCCTGCACCAGCGGGTCGCTCGATCCCAGCCATGTGCTTGCCGCTATGGGTGTCGACACAATGCTCATACACGGCTCAATCCGGTTTTCACTGGGCCATCGCACGACAAATGACGATATCGAGTACGTGCTGGAGCAGTTGCCGCCGATCGTATACAGGTTGCGCGAGATGAGCGCAGTCTGACGATATAACCGACAAGGCGGCTGCTAAAGCTGTTTTCCGACCATTTCCAGATACAAACCGGACGCTCTGGTTTTTCCTTTTCAGTAAAAAGCACTTAGTGACGCCCTTCACGCTGGTAAAGAGAGCTCCTATAGCGCTCGCCTTTCGTAAGAACCTGGAAAGGGAGCACGTTTCAAGGCTATTACTGACCAGTATTCCCCTTTGGGTCAGGCCATAAAATATACTGGTAATGCTTGACATATCATAATGGGTATGTTATAGATTTCACAGCTCTCTTGCAAGAAAGGCTAATCGTATATTTGCTTGGTGGCGAGGGGGTTATTTTTATATGGGTATTGCGTCTAAAAAATCGGACGTTACCATCAGAGTGATACGGGGATATGAGGCGAACGGACTGCTGATTCCCTACATGACAGATACGAGCCGAGGGGTTTTCTCGGACACGGACATCGACAATGATCGGCGGTTGCGTAAGCTACAAAAGGACCACCGGTTGAGTCTCGCTGCACTCAGATTCCTGGCGGGCTCTTTGCCATGCTGGTGCAGGCTCAGCCTTTAAAACCGGGATAAATGTGAAAGGGGCCGTTGCTACGAAACTTATCGTGAATTCAATGACCTGGAGAATCTCTGGGGATTATTATGAGTCTGACCGACTTATATAGCCTGAACAGGTCGGGCTAAAGGAGATACGGTATGCCGCGATCCGAATTAAGGACCAAGACGCGGAAGCAGAAACTCTCACCAGAAGAGCTTTCAGACACCTTCCTGTCGCACGTTTACGCGCTGCCTGACGGACGAAAGCTAGACCTATGCATCCAGTGCGGTACGTGCAGCGGCTCTTGTCCCACGGCGTACGCCATGGACTACTCGCCAAGGGAGATATTTGCCGCTTTAAGGGCTGGAATGCTAGACCGCGTTCTTTTCAGCAATACGGCGTGGATGTGCACGTCCTGCTATATCTGTACGGTCCGATGTCCGCAGCAGATTAAGATAACGGACATCATGTACGAGCTGAAGCGGCTGGGCATCAAGTACGGGTATACATCTCCTAGCACTCGGTCAGCGGCCATGGCCCGCATCTTCATCAACATCACTAACCGACTGGGCAGGAACAACGAATCGGAGCTGATGATGCGATTCTACATGGCGGGAAGATGGGGCGATGCGATAAAGAACGCGTGGAGAGGAGCCAAAATGTTCTTCAAAGGCCGTTTGCCGATGCCTATTGGCGGCAGGGAAGTTGCGGGGCTCAGTGAAATGCGGAAAATCCGCGAAGTCCTGGAACGCTTGGAGGAACAGAAAGCGGCCGAGGAGGTTAAGCACTAATGGAGATGCTTTATTACCCGGGTTGTTCTGTTCAATACACCGCGAAGATGTACGACACCTCCGCGAAAGCTGTCTGTAAGAAGCTGGATATGGAGCTAAAGGAGCTCCCGGACTGGAACTGCTGCGGTGCAACAACGTATATGTCGGTCCGCGAGCTGGTTTCCCACGGCAACAGCGCGAGGAATCTGGCACTGGCACGCAGGGAAGGCGCTGACGAGATGGTCACCGTTTGCCCGGCCTGCTACATCACACTGTACAAGACCAACGAGTACTTCCAGACCAATCCAGAGTTCGCGGATATGATACGCCAGGGCCTTAAGGCCGCTGGGCTGGACTACGATGGCGGACTGAGGATTCGCCATCTCGTTGATGTTATCGTAAATACTGTTGGGCTGGATGAGGTCGAAAAGCGGATAAAAAAGCCGCTCGAAGGCCTGAAAGTCGCCTGCTACCACGGCTGTATGCTCACGCGCCCGTTTGGGGGATTCGACTCCGAGGAAAGACCGGTAATCCTGGATCGCATCACCCGATCGCTGGGGGCGGAGGTGGTGGAATATCCTTTAACAGCCAAGTGCTGCGGTGGGATGGTAACCAACACCGAATCCAGCAAGACCATTCCCGTGGTTGCTGGTCTGCTGAGGGCAGCCAAGGAGGCGGGCGCGGACTGCATAGCGGTGGCGTGCCCTCTGTGCCATATGAATCTTGACTTCTACCAGCCAGAGGTTAACCGATACCTAGGTGGAGATTACAGCATTCCAATCGTCTACTTCACACAGTTGATGGGGCTGGCGATGGGGCTTTCACGGCGCGAACTAGAAATCGGGCTAGAGCTCGTGCCTTCGGATAAGGTACTTGGGAAATACGCATGATCTGGGAGAGATAAATGGAAGAAGTATCTGGTAACGGGAAAAAGCATATCCCAACTTTTGGTGAGGAAGAGTATCTCCGGCAATACCTGGATAAGGTACGAGTAGGCGTTTACATCTGCCACTGCGGAGCCAACATAGCAAGCGTTGTTGATATTCCCGCCCTGATGGAATACGCGAAGTCTCTGCCCGGAGTTGTAACTGCAGAAGACAATAAGTTCTTTTGCTCCAGTCCCGGTCAGAACCAGATAACCAAGAGCGTCAGTGACAATGACGTGAACCGAATCGTGGTCGTGGCTTGCTCGCCAAGGCTACACGAGCCCACGTACCGCGCCGCAAGCAAAGCCAGCGGGCTGAATGAGTATCTCATGCAGATGGCGAATATCCGCGAGCACGTATCGTGGGTGACGGTTGACAAGAAGGCTGCTCTGGAGAAGTCTAAAAAGCTGCTCAAAGCTGCGGTGACAAGAGCCGCGTTCCAGGAACCCCTTGAACCCAAGAAGGTGCCGGTAAATCCGAACGCGATGGTTGTCGGTGGCGGCATAGCCGGCATCGAAGCAGCACTCCGCATCGCGGATGGCGGGCACCAAGTCTACATGATAGAGAAGAAATCGTCCATCGGCGGACATATGGCGGATTTCGATAAAACCTTCCCAACGCTGGACTGCGCGTCCTGCATCCTTACACCGAAGATCTTCAGCGTGGGCAGGCATCCGAATATCAAGCTGCTTACTTACTCAGAGATCGAGGAAGTAGGCGGCTATGTGGGTAACTTCAATGTGAAGGTGCGGAAGAAGGCACGGTATGTGGATGTCGATAAATGCACGAAGTGCAAGCTCTGCTGGACCGTCTGTCCGTCCTCGTTCTATCCATCGGATAGGAGGATAATGCTAGGGGATAAGCTTGTTCGGGAAAGGAAATTATCGAAAGGCGTGTAGGAGGCTATAAATCGTAACTGAAGCGGTTGAACTGGCGGGAGCAGGCGAGCAAATGGCCGTTACCGACCAACAGGTCGAAGAACTGCTCAAAGACTGGGTTCACGACTCGGAGGACCTGATAACGGCTATGCTCGCGGTCCAGGAAAAGTACAACTGGCTGCCTCCGGAAGCGCTGGACTATGTCTCTCGCCGCCTGAACGTCCGCAAACCGCGCATATACCATATCGCGACGTTTTATAAGGTTTTCAGCCTGGTTCCACGAGGTAAGCACATACTTCAACTCTGCATGGGCACAGCTTGCCACGTTCGGGGAGCGAAGCTGATTGCAGACGCTATGGCGCGGCAGCACGGGCTGCAATTCGGCAAGACGACAGACGACGGGCTTTTCACTCTCGAAAGGGTGAACTGCCTTGGAGCTTGCGCCATTGGGCCAATACTCGTTGTCGATGGCGAATACAAGGGCAATATGACCACGAATCGCGCGAATGCCATCATCAAGCGGCTGAAGCGGGAAGAAACCAGCGGGGAAGGCGGGAATGCCTAAGATTGAAACAGCCGAGCAGGTGAAGCGCTTCCAGGAGCGGTGCAAGAGCGCGCTCGACAGGTTTCCGATCGTGGTATCGCTTTGCAACGGGACCGCGTGCTGCGCCATGGGTGCGAAAGAACTGGCGGCGGCTTTTGAAAAAGAACTGGCCGGCGACGAATCGGTGAAGTTCATTAAGAGCGGCTGCCATGGATTCTGCGAGGTCGGTCCGCTGGTTGTCGTGCGACCGCTGGACGTCGTTTATCAGCGAGTGAAGCCGGATGACGTGCCTGAAATCGTTGACCGCTCGCTTAGACACAACGAGGTGATTGACCGCCTGCTTTACCGGTTCGGGGACGGCGGCAAGGTATTTGCAAAAGAGGGCGAGATTCCGTTTTACAGGAACCAAAGCAAGGTTGTCCTCGCGCTAAACAGCCTTATCGACCCATACAGCATCGATGACTACCTGGCGTATGGGGGTTACAGCGCCCTTGCGCGGGCACTCGAAATGACGCCAGACGCGGTGCTAAAGGAAATAGCTGACGCGAACCTGCGTGGGCGCGGCGGCGGCGGATTCGACGCGGGACGCAAATGGAATAGCTGCCGAACGGCGGCGGGAGAGCGCCGACATATCGTCTGTAACGCCGATGAGGGCGATCCTGGCGCGTTTATGGACGAGTCTATTCTCGAAGGAAATCCGCACAGTGTTATCGAAGGTATGGTTATTGGCGCCTGGGCCATAGGCGGCGACGATGGATTTATCTATATACGTAACGAGTACCCGAGGGCGCTGAAGGCTTTTGGCAACGCCCTGAAGCAAGCTCGCGAATACGGCTTCCTGGGTGAGAATATCCTCAGCTCAGGACTGGACTTCGATATAAAAGTATCGCGCGGCGGCGGCGCTTTCGTGTGCGGGGAATCTTCTGCGCTGTTCCGCAGCCTTGAAGGAGAGGTGGGCGAGCCACGAGCGAAATACGTCCATTCGGTCGAGCGGGGCTACCGCGACGAACCCACTAATCTAAACAACGTGGAAACCTGGGCAAACGTGCCGCATATCATAAACCGGGGAGCGGAATGGTTTCGCAGTACCGGCACCAAAGACAGCCCCGGAACGAAGGTGTTCTCGCTTGTGGGCAAGGTGGAGAACACGGGGCTCATAGAAGTCCCGATGGGTATCACGCTAAGAGAGATCATCTTTGATATCGGTGGAGGTATCAAAGGCGGAAAGAATTTCAAGGCGGTGCAAACCGGTGGACCGTCAGGCGGATGCCTGCCTGCATCATCGCTCGACCTGCCGGTTGATTTCGATGTGCTGACCAGGGCCGGCTCGATGATGGGGTCGGGCGGCATGATAGTGATGGACGAGGAAACATGCGTGGTGGATGTCGCTAAGTACTTCACGGACTTCCTGATTGAGGAGAGCTGCGGCAAATGCCTGCCGTGCCGGGAAGGTCTGATGCACATGTCCGGGATACTGCACCGAATTACGGAAGGCAAAGGCAAGCCTGAAGACCTGCGTCGCCTTGTAAAACTCGGTGACGCGGTTGCGGCAGCTTCCCTCTGCGGTCTGGGTGTTTCGGCTCCCAATCCGGTGCTGTCCAGCATCAGGTATTTCGAGGACGAGTACCTGGCTCATATCAACGAACACAGGTGTCCGGGGAGTGTATGCAGCGCACTTATTTCATACCACATTGATCCTGCGATGTGCACCGGTTGCGGAACCTGCGAGAAGGTATGCCCGGTGGACGCCATCAAGCCTGTGCCCGATGAGGAACGTAAGGACGGTCTGCTGCGTGAGATAGATGCGGATGTATGCGAGAAGTGCAGCGCGTGCAAAGAAGTTTGCCCGGAAGAAGCCATCGTGGTGGAGTCTCCAGCAGTTACGACCGAACATTATCGCGAGAACGTAACGGAGATGCGGTAAATGGAAGAAACCAGTGTAAAAATGCTGAAACTGACCATCGACGGTATCGAGACAGAAGCGCGAGAAGGCGAGACGATTCTCCAAGTCGCGGAACGCCTGATGATCGATATCCCGACTCTATGCCACTGGAAGTTCGTCAAGCCTTACGGTGCCTGTCGAATCTGCACGGTTGAAATCGAAGTGCACGGGAAAACGCGGATGGTGCCGTCCTGTAGCTACAAGGTGAGAGATGGGATGGTCGTAAAAACGCGCTCCGAAGAGGTCATCAAGCACCGCAAGATGCTGCTGGAACTGATGCTCGCACGCCACTCGCAGGTTGAAGTTGTGCGCAAGCTGGCGCATGAGTACGGCGTGGATACGACCCGTTTTGAGGAGATGCCCTCGGAGCAGTGCATCAACTGCGGACTATGCGTGCGAGTATGCGACGAAGTCGTGGGCGCGAACGCGCTTACGTTTGTAAAACGGGGAACCGAGCGTTACGTTTCGACGCCTTTTGAAGGGGAAGCTGAAAGCTGCATAGCCTGTGGCGCATGCGCCTACGTATGCCCGACAGGTCACATCACGGTGCAAGATATACGTGATCGGAAGTACGTGTTCTCGGAGCTTGCTCTAGGCCCGACGACGCCGATTCACATACCGTTCGCTGCGGCGATCCCGGGTATCCCGGTTATTGATTCCCATACCTGCATACATATGCAAACCGGCGGATGCGGCATCTGCTCTAAAGTCTGCGAGCCCGATGCGATAGATTATGAAATGCAGGATACATTCGAAGAGATGGAAGTCGGTAGCATTATTCTCGCTACGGGATACAAAACCTTCGATCCGAAGAGAGCGGAACAATACGGGTATGGCAGATTAGACAACGTTATTACTTCCCTAGAGTTTGAACACATGTCCCATGCCTCAGGCCCAACAGGGGGCGCGTTCGTGAAGGCCGATGGTTCGGAACCTAAATCCGTTGCCATCCTTCACTGCATAGGCTCCCGCGACAAGAATTACAACGAATACTGTTCGCGCGTCTGCTGTATGTACAGCCTGAAGATAGCGCATCTGATCAGGGAAAAAGTCCCTGATGCAGATATCTACGAGCTGTACATTGATATGCGCTGCCCCGGCAGCGGCTATGAGGAGTTCTACAACCGACTGCTGGAGGAAGGGGTGCACTTCATCCGCGGAAAGGGCGTAGAAGTAAGCCAAATGCCCACGCTAGCGACTACAACGCCGGTAGCGTCAAATTCGAAACTGTATGTGAAATGCGAGGATACCTTGCTTGGCATGCCGCGTGAGCTACCGGTAGATATGGTGATTCTCTCGGTAGGTCTTGAGCCGGCTGCAGACGCGGAAGAGGTCGCCCGCGTATTCAAGATAAGCAGCAAGGCTGACGGCTTCTTTATGGAGAAACACCCCAAGCTTGCACCTATTGACACACTATCAGACGGGATTTTTATTGCTGGGTGCGCCCAGGGACCCAAAGACATTCCTGACAGCGTGGCTCAAGGAGCTGCCGCAGCTGCGGCTGCGATGAGCCTGATTGATGCGGGTGAAGTCGCCCTTGAACCGATTACTTCAGTGGTTGACGAAGAAGTATGCACCGGTTGCAAGACTTGCTTGGTTGTGTGTCCGTATGGAGCTATTTCCTTTGATGAGGAAAAACACGTTTCCGTCATCAATGACGCGTTGTGTAAGGCTTGTGGATGCTGTGTAGCTGCCTGCCCGAGCGGTGCCATTACGCAGCGCGGCTTCGATGATACTCAAATTGAGGCGGAACTGGCTGCTCTCTTGATGTAGTGAAGGAGTGGAATCTATGGCTGATATAACAACTGCCGAAAAGAGTCCGGCTAAGCTAACGAAGGAAGTCGTTCGCTTCGAGCCAAGAATCATCGGTTTCTTATGCTGGTGGTGCTCGTATGCGGCTTCTGACATGGCCGGCACAAGTCGCCTCAAGTACCCGCCTAATGTCAGCATCATCCGTGTGATGTGTTCTAGCCGTGTCGATCCAGCTTTCGTTATGCGCGCATTTGCAGAAGGAGCGGATGGCGTGCTAATAGCGGGATGCCATCTCGGAGAGTGCCATTACGTGAGCGGCAACTACAAGACGGCGGCGAGGATTTCGCTTCTCAAGAAGACGCTTGCGCAGTTTGGCTTTGAGGATGACCGAATCAGACTTGAATGGATATCCGCCGGTGAGATCCGCAAGTTCTCCAAGGTCATCACCGATATGACGGAGAAGGTCCGCAATCTCGGACCACTTAACTGGCGCGAGAACTTCGAACCGAAGTGATTATTGATGTAGATCCCAACACTTCCGGTTTCTCGTATTGCGGGGAGTCAGGGCGCTGGATAATGTTAACCATCTGGAGTTTTCTTTATGGAACAACCTAAAGAAAAGCTGAAACTCGGAGTTTACTGGGCCGCTTCCTGTGGAGGCTGCGATATCAGCATGCTGGAAATCGGCGAGAAGATTCTGACTGTTGATTCACTTGCCGATATCGTTTTATGGCCCTGCATCGCAGACTTCAAGTACAAGGATGTGAAGGCCTACCCGGACAAGTACATCGATGTGATGTTCTTCAACGGCGCGATACGAAACTCTGAAGCCGAAGAAATCGCCCATCTTTTGCGCGAGAAGTCCAAGATACTCATAGCATACGGCTCTTGTTCCTACGGAGGCGGTATCCCCGCTCTTGCGAACTTCTACAGTAAGCAGGAGATATTTGACCGCGCCTACCATGAGAGTCAGAGCACGGTGAATCCCGATAGAATCGAGCCGAAGACGAAACACACGGAGAACGGCTACGAACTCTACCTGCCGGAGTTCTGGGAAACAGTGCGGAAGCTATCCGATATCGTCGATGTGGATTATTTCATACCGGGCTGCCCACCGGCGGAGAATACCACCTGGTCAGCTATCGAGGCGATTGTCTCTGGACAACTTCCGCCAGTAGGCAGCATCATTGGCGCAGGAAATAAGTCCGTATGTGATGAGTGTCCGCGAGAGAGGAAAGAGACGAAGATTAAAAGGTTTAAGCGCCCTCATGAGTACGTGGCACCCGATCCGGAGCAGTGCCTGCTGGAGCAGGGAATTATCTGCTTGGGGCCGGCGACCCGCAGTGGCTGCGAGGCTCGCTGTATAAATTCCGGAATGCCCTGCCGAGGCTGCTACGGGCCGTGCGCGGATGTCTATGACCAGGGAGCCAAGATGATATCCGCCATTGGCTCGGTTCTTGAGAGCGAAGACGGGGAAGAGATCCAGCGAGTCATCGACGAAATCATGGATCCAGCAGGACTTTTCTATCGCTTCAGCATGTCACATTCGTATCTATTAAGGCGGCGTCTTGTTGGGGCTAAGGAGGAGATGAAATGACCAAGAGAATAACCATCGACCCGATCACACGCCTTGAAGGGCACGGCAAGATAGAGATTTTCCTCAATGACGATGGAAGCGTGGATAACGTATTCTTCCAGGTGCCGGAGCTTCGCGGCTTTGAGAAATTCGCCGAAGGCCGACCGGTGGAGGAGATGCCGCGCATAACGAGCCGGATCTGCGGTGTCTGTCCGGAGGCTCACCTGGCGGCATCGGCTAAAGCAGGCGATGCGGTCTACAATGTGACGCTTCCGCCAACTGCCAAGAAATTGCGTGAACTGCAATACAGCGCCTTCGTGCTGGGTGACCATACGACGCATTTCTACGCTCTGGGTGGCCCCGACTTCGTGATGGGGCCGGACGCTGATCCTGCGGCTCGCAATCTTCTCGGTGTGATTCACAAAGTGGGTGTCGAGATTGGCAAGGATGTCATTCGCGCGCGCATCGAGTGTCACGAGGTTGCGAAAATCCTCGGCGGCAAGCCGGTGATTCCGGTCAATATGCTCCCCGGCGGAATGAGCAAGGGCCTTACGAACAAAGAAGACCACGACCGCATCCTGGAGATTGCCAACCACAAGCTTGAATTCGCGAAGTTCACACTCAAAGTAGTCGATGACTTCGTGCTCGCCAATAAGGACTATGTGGATCTTATTCTATCCGATCCTTACGCTCTTAATTGCCATAACATGGGGATGGTGGACGAGAATAACCATGTCAACTTCTACGACGGCAAGGTAAGAGTCACCGATACCGAGGGAAAGGAGATCGTTAAATACGAACCCAAGGATTACCTCGATGTGGTAGAAGAGCGCGTCCTGCCGTGGTCCTACCTCAAGTTCCCATACATCAAGTCCATTGGCTGGAAGGGCCTGGTGGATGGTCAGGATTCGGGGATTTACCGCGCAACGCCGCTCTCGCGCCTGAATGCGGCGGATGGCATGGCGACTCCGCTAGCACAAGAGCAATATGAACGTTTCTACGACACGCTCGGCGGTAAGCCGGTGAACGCCACGCTTGCCACCCACTGGGCGCGCGTTATTGAGATTCTGTACGCGGCTGAGCGCTTCCTTGAACTGGCACAGGACCCCGACATAACCGGTCCGGACTACCGAGTCATTCCGACGGAAAAGCCAACCGAAGGCGTGGGCATCGTAGAGGCCCCGCGCGGAACCCTCACGCATCACTACATCACCGATGAGAAGGGCATAGTGCAGAAGGCGAACCTGATTGTCGGTACTACGAACAACAACGGTGCGATTTGCATGTCCATCAAGAAAGCGGCGCAGGGAGTCATCAAAGCCGGAACGGAGGTCACCGAGCCGATGCTGAACATGATCGAGATGGCATTTAGGGCATACGACCCGTGCTTTGCCTGCGCGACGCATTCGCTGCCGGGGCAAATGCCACTCGAAGTGCGCCTGTACGATAAGGAGGGTAACCTTCTGGACAGCAAACACCGGGAGTGAATGAGCGCACAACGGGCTTTTACTTGAACGATGATTGAAAAGGGAGGGGTAACCCCCTCCCTTTTCCTAATAATACAGTATCAAGCGTGCTATTCTAGATGATAATGAGCGGCAAACAGGACTCAATGCGAAAACTGCTGATACTTGGCGTGGGCAACCCGATAGTCTCGGATGACCGGGTGGGACTGGCTGTAGCAGAAGAGCTACAGAAAAGCCCGCCCCGCACTGTTGAAGGCGTTGAGCTGGTTATAGATATCGCTACGGAAGGCGGATTCGAGTTCACGGAAAAGCTCGCCGGATTTGACGGCGCGATAATCGTTGATTCCATTATAACAGGGGAATGCGCAGTAGGAACCGTGCGCGAGATTGGCATGAATGACCTGGAATCAACGTCGAGACTGCTCACAAGCCACGGTGTTGGCTTCAAATCGGCGGTGGAGTTCGGGCGCACTATCGGATTAAAAATGCCCGATGAGAATAGTATTCGAATTCTGACGGTAGAAATCGAGGATAACCTGACTGTATCAGAGGAAATGCATCCCGACGTGACAAAGGCCGTTAATGAGGTCAGTGAATGCATATCGTCAATTGTGCAAGAAGACGGATTTCTACAGCACTGCGGCGACAAAGCCGCAACGGACATAGTAAATTGAGCATAACCTGTCTGGCGGATACAATGTGATTACTCCAACAATGGAGGTTCTGTATTATGAAACTTAATACTCTCTTTCTATTGCTGTTGACAGTAACGATTGCGCTGTCGGCCTGCGGAGGTAACTCGCGCTCGCTGACAGCGCAGCTTGCGCGATCGGTTGATGTGGAATCGGTCAAACTGGTGACGCTGGGAGAGGACGGCATCACTCCTGTGCCCGGCGACGGACGGTTTGAGCTTGTCGTTGACGGGATGACGGCGCGGGTCATTGCCCGCGACCTTGCGGGCTGCGAGCACGCCTACTTCTTGCTGAGTTATCCCGCTAACGAAATGGCACCGCTCGAGATGAAGCGTGGCGGTCTTCTGCCGGAGGACGACACCATCGCGCTTACTATCAACCACGAGCCGGGTGAAGTGGTGATGGGATTTGCCCGCATCCGACCGCAGGATTACGGCGGGCTCAGCGGCAGCGGCAATCTGTTTACAGTGCAGTTCGCACCCGGTGGCGACGCAAATGCCAGGTCTACAGCGGCTGCCCCCGAGGGTTCCATTAACCGGGTTCGGGACCTGGAAGTGAGCCCTGTCGGTGACGACACCTACCACCTGGAGTGGACTGAGCGCAACGTGGGCGACTACAACGTGGATGGGAGCGTCAATATCGCAGATATCACACCGATCGCATCACGCTACGGCAATGTGGTCGGTGACGGTGTGGACGACCTGCGCGACCGGCCGGTGGACGGAGACGATAACGGCGCTATCGGAATCAGCGACATAACTCCGCTTGCAATGAACTACGGCAGCCGCCTGGACGGATACGTCGTGCATCGGCGCACAGGGCTTTACGACGAGTTCGCGCCGGTGTCCGGCGTGCTGGAGCGCTATCTCAACAACGGCGAAGGCGTCTTGCCCTCCTACGCTTTTGACGACGTGGGGGTGCCGACCGGTGTTTATGTAAGTTACGAGGTCAGGCCGGTTGACCAGTCGGGCGCCGAGCCAGTAGAAGGCGTCGGCTCGCGCGACCAGAGCATCGACCCGACGAGCTTCAATGAGCTTATGGCGGAAATTATCGCCATAGAGCCACAGGATTACGGCACGGAAGAGCTGGCGGAGGTATTCGAGACTTACCTGTTCCTCTTTGGCGGCCCGCAACTGGGCGTGGTGGACGGAGATGGAGCGGAGCTGAGCAATAACGTCGTTCCTGAAGAGAACATAATGTCGCTGCGGCACGAGGGCGCGCTGCAGCTTGCCGAGATGTGGCAAACTCTAAGCCCTTACACGCTGGAGCAGGTGCTGCAGACGTATATTGACGATTTGGTGTGGGACGAGCCTCCGACGCTTGCGGAGCTCCTCGCTTTACAGCAGGAAGTCGTAAACGACGCTTGGGCGAACTACGGGGAGGACCAGAGCGCCTGGGCGATTATCCTGCAGTTTAACCAGGGAGATACGCTCAGTGAAACCGCGCCCGTGCTGGCAAACGAAACTGAGCTTGACGTTTTCCAGGCATGGGCATTGACCGTTTCATTCGTGCGCTGGATGGAGACCGAGGGAAAGGGAGCGAGCGGGGTTGGCAATACCCTGGTGTTCTACCCGAATATGCCCGGTTCGCCGGACGATGCAGGCGGATTTACCACGCGCCTTTACAACCAGTGGTCGAGCACGTCGTTCACGCGCCGGGTGCTGCACGCGGGTGCAGGGGCAGCCGGCAGCGTCGGCCTGGCGGTGCTGCTG
>Ga0190359_1001747_pt1 | contig 13453 bp, 14 predicted proteins | sample 48721823_MG_FD_161269 | JGI IMG/M metagenome (GOLD analysis project Ga0190359, IMG submission 161269) | Hydrothermal vent microbial mat bacterial communities from Southern Trench, Guaymas Basin, Mexico - 4872-18-2-3_MG | ecosystem: Environmental > Aquatic > Marine > Hydrothermal vents >...
AGGAGTATTAAGGTAGCTATGCAAAATAAAGAAATCTTGTTTAAAGAAATTGTTTATAATGCTGGAAGAACAGTTAAAGATTTTATAGATTTCTTAAAGGATTTCTACAGAGCCTATTATTTTCATAATCTCAAAAATTCTCAGTAATATTTAAATAATACAAAGCAGGATAAAATAAAAAGAATAATGTTACTATCAGATTATATAAGGGAAAAACTTAGAAGAGGAGAAAGCCTTAGTCTAATAAAAAATGAATTGCTGGGATACAGGTATAGCCCTGAGGAGATAGACTTAGCTATTAACGAGGCATTAGTGAATAAGAAGAAACCCCTTAAGAGTTATCTTTTATATCTTTTATCGGCTGTCCTAATAACCTTGGCTGTATTATCTCTTATATTTGCTTTACATAAAGAGGAAACCAGCTTTAGTTTGATGGTAGAACCAGAGCTAAAATCAATAAAAAGAGGTGATAGTCTGTTATTCCAGATTACCCTATCATCACCTAAGAAGATACCTATAGAGGTAAGCTACAGGATAATAAAGGTTGGTTCTGACATAAGTGTGTATAGTAATAAGAAAACATTTCTTGTAGAGGATGTAAGTAAAAACACATTACAAATACCTTCTGAGGACTTTGAGCCAGGTAGCTATTTTATTAAGCTTGTTGCTGGTTATGGGGAAAATAGGAGAACAGCCATAACCCGATTCAGTATAGAAGAAGAAAAACCAGAACCAAAAGAAGAACTAAGGCTAGAGGAAGCATATTCAGACAAAACTGGGGTATGGGAAAATAAAACTCCAACAACTTCTGAAATAAATCAATCAGTCAAAAAAGTACAAAAAGAAAGCATAGCAAATGAAAAAAACCTCACAGAATTAGAGACAAAAATAAACGAGTGTAAGAAACTTGAAAATGGACAGGCGTTATGTATTACAAATATAGCACAATCAGAGAACAATAGCCAAATTTGTGATTTTATAGAAGGAAAATCAGAAAGAGATGGTTGTTATGCCACTATCGCATCAATGGGGAACTCTTCTGTATGTGAAAAGATTAGTAGTGATTTTCAGAGGAGGGGATGCTATGCTTTGTTTAACAGGAAAAGTCTTGGTGATATAATCAGGACTCTTGAAGATAGTACTATTTTTATTAGAATAGATTCACCCAAGAATGGGGACCATCTTAACAAGAGCAGTGTAGGACTAGTATTTAGCTTGCTACAAGGGAACAATAAGAATATCTCTTATGTTGTTTATCTGGATGATTCCATTGTAGCTGAAGGAACGGCAAAAGATAGACAAACAATCACACTGAATCTTAAAGACTTGTCTGATGGGAGGCATACCATAAAAGTTAGTGGGCTTACTTCTAGAAATGCAGTTGTATCGAAAGAAGTGAATATCACCATAGATTTATCAGAGCCAGAAATATTTTTTATAACTAACAATAGAACAATATTTAACGCTTCTCCTGAAGTAAAGTTCAAGATAAATGATAATCTTGCAGAAAAGATAAGGTATGTGGTGTATTTTGACAATCTTAGCTTTTTCAGAGGGAGGGCAAATGTAGGGGGCATAGAAAATATAATTTTACCTTCAATAACAGGGGACCATAAAGTTTACATAGAGGCAGAAGATTATGCAAAAAACAAGGCATTCTCCTTTATAGAGGTTAGTATAGAAGAAACAGAGTATTTTTCACCAAGCCCAGAGGAGCCCACATATTCAATAACACTTATCTTCCTTCTAGTAATCTTTTTTGCTTTACTCTCAATTTTCGCTGTGTTCTATAACTATAATAAACCTCATCCATAAATCAAACTTACTGCTTCTTTAATAAGCCTCTTGCTCTTTTTTCTTTCATTAGAATCTGCAATTACTCTAAGGAGGTTTGATTCTGTCTTAGAAGCCCTAAACCATACAAAACTATCTTTGTCAATCATGACCTTCAAACTTCCTTCTTTGCCGCCCCTCATCTGGATTTTAAATTGTGAATAATAGGTTTTTATTTTTCTTTTAAGTTCGTCTATATCCCCCATGAATTTTATATTTTTTTGTATTGTATAATATCTTGGTAACTTCATTATTAATTCCTCAATAGATGTTTTCATGGATATTATCTTTATTATGTAAAGTAATGATAGGATTCCATCCCTACACCTGTTTGGGTAGATTATAACTCCTCCATTTGAACCCTCGCCACCAACAACACTACCATATTCCAACATAGCATTAACTATGTTTGTTTCTCCTACTTCTACCTCTATTACCTTTCCATTATGCTTTTCTACGACCTTTCTCACCATATTAGATGTTGCATCATTTATTACTACTGTCTTATTTTTCGCTTTACTTAGAACCTCATTCACTATTATCGCAAGTATCTGATTGCCATTCAATAGAGAACCATCCTTTAGCAGTATTTCTAGTCTATCTGCATCACAGTCAAAACCAGCTAAAAAATCAGCTTTTTCTTTTTTTATTATACCCCACATTCCTGCTAGCGATTCCTTCTTTGGTTCTATCTCCCTTAGGAATTTTCCTGCTACTCTGTTTATTACCTTAAGATTTCTAATCCCTAGTTTTTTCCTTATCTTTTCTAAAATAATTCCTGCCCCTCCATTTGGATCAACAATAACTTTGCTTTTGTTTTTTATTTTACCAACCCTTCCTTTAATAAACCTGATATATCTGTTTAATAAGTCTATGTTCCTTTTTTCTATCTTTTTTATCTTCAGTCTTGATTTTTTGTTATAAAGTTTTTTCATAAAGTCTTCTTCATCCATCTTGTTTATTTTATGGAATCTGTTTATTACTTTTCGTATCTCATCTTGTCTTAGAATACTACCATCTCTACCTAAAAATTTGAGCCCATTATGCTCTGGAGGATTATGCGAAGCAGTAACCATAATGCCACCATCTGCCCTATATTCTCTAACAGCCAATTCAACACATGCTATTGGCATTACCCCTACATCAATTATATCAAAAAATACATCAGAGATAGCATCTTTTAAGCAAGAAGAACTCTTTCTTGTATCCCTTCCTACTACAATCCTTGGTTCTTCTTTTGTCCCTCTTGTCTTACTCTTTAGAAATTCCCTAAAGGCATAAGAGTATTTTCTAACGACTGCTTCATTTATCTCCTTGGGATATACTCCCCTAATCCCTGAAAATGATTCAACTAGCATTTGCTTTGTATGAAAAAATTATAACTATTAAAATTTATGGTTTTTATCAGTGATTAAATACAATTCTTGCTCCTCCTATCCCAAAAAATAACAAAAATTAGAAAAATTAATATATAGCCTTAATATTTTTTTAACTATATAAAAAAGAGGTGAAGTATTATGGAAAATACATTCTTAAAACTCCTTCCTATTATCTTTACTATCTTAATACTGCCTTTTTCTTTTGCAGAACTTGGACAGCTTAATCTTGATGTTATTACAGAGGATATAACCCCCAGCACAGTTGAACCAGGTGGAGATGTAACAGTTACTTTAAGTTTGATAAATAGTGGAGAGAAGCTTATAAAGAATGTTGAAGTGTCACCTAGAATTGAAGGCCCTATCTTACTGAAAAGCAAGGATATAACAGAAATTGAAAAGGATATATGTGTAGGTTGCTCAAAACAGGTAACATTCTATTTAAGGATTAAAGAGAATGCTATTTCTGGTACCTATCCAATAACCTTTAAGATTTCTGCCGCAGGGAAATTATCAATAAAACATACAGTCAACATAAAAGTGATTGGAAAGCCGGATATCTTGTTTTTCTATAATTCAAGCAACAGCGAGGTTTCGCTAGAGAACAACTTTGTTGTTCCATTGGTATTTAAGAATGTTGGTACAGGGAAAGCCAAGAACATAAAAATCTCATCAACAGCAGAAAAGTTTGTTCTTGCTGGCAGTAATACTCTGCTGATAAAAGAAATAGAGCCAAATAAAGAGCAGGCTGTTAATCTCAATTTTTATCTAAGCGAAGAAACAGTGCCTGATTCCTATTTTATTCCATTAAGTATCTCATATCAAGATGAAATGATGAACGATTATTCAGTATTGCAGAATATAGGAATCAAAGTAAAAAATATTGCAGAGCTAGGTATCCAAAAAATAAAATTTGAGCCAGCAATAATAAAAGAAGGAGAAGAGGTTCTTGCTTATATTGTAGTGGAAAATACAAAGAAAGGCGAAGCAAAGGATACAAAAATTACTTTTACCATTGATGACTACACACAGGAAGCATATCTTGGTAAGATTAAAGGTGATGAGGATTCGCAAGCAGCATTTACTTTTATACCTAAAAAGGGTGGTAAAAGAAAGGCAGTTATCACTCTTTCATTTAGGGACGATGAAGGCAATCATGAGATTTCAAAAGAAGTTGTTGTTTATGTAAATAGGAAGTTTAGTTTTGGTATTGTTCTACTGGTAGTCATTCTACTAATAATCTTTATTTTGGTTTTTTTATATTTTTTTAGGCAGAGGGTGTAACTTATGACTTGGGACGAAATAAAGCTTGCTCTTTTTCTTTCTTTTAGGTTCTTAACAAGGTCTAAAATAACAAGTCTCATTTTAATAATACTCATTATCTCAGCTGCCTTTACTAATGTGGTTTTTGTTTTTTCATTTTTTGAAGGAGTCCTTGAAAGGGTTGACTTAAATATAAAAGAGTATCTTACATCTGACATAAAGATTGAACCAAAAGAAGATGGGGAACTTATAAGTGATGTAAGAAATCTGAAAAATAAGATACTAAGCATAGATGGTGTTTCTGGTGTAACTAGCTTTTATCATATCCCTGCTTCTGTTACCTATAAAAATATAACAAGGTTTTTTGATTTAAGGACAGTAAGTGACGAGGATGAAGCAGCGGGCATAAAGCTAAAAGATACCCTTGTGATAGGAGAGTTCCTTGAAAAACTAGATAGAGACAAGGTAGTTATAGGAAAGGATGTGGCAGGTAAGTATGGTTCCTATTTAAAAGACTATTCACTAAAGACAGATGTTGGAAAAAAGATAAAGGTGCATTTTAGTAATGGCATAGAAAAAGAATATCAGGTTAAAGGGATACTTGATGCCAAAAATTATGATGTTGATTTGGAGATATTTATCAGGGAGGAAGAGATTGAAAATGTCCTTGGTGTCAGGGATAAAGCATCTGCAATATTGATAAAAGTAAATGACCCTGCTAAGATAAACCGGGTAAGAAGGGATATAATGAATCTTGATATCGGCGAGAATGTCTATCCGTGGTGGAAAAAAAGGGCATTGAGCATGAGTTTGTCTTCAAGTTTTTCAATGTTAAAGATAATAGTGGGAGCAATAAGCACCATAGCCGCAGCATTTTCAATAATATCTGTTCTGTTTTTAAACCTGATTCAAAAAAGAAAGCATATAGGATTGATGAAAGCGATAGGGGTTAATAAAAGGAGCATAATAATTTCTTATATATTTCAATCTATTTTTTATTGTCTAGCAGGAGTGAGTATAGGCGTATTCATTCTTTTATTTATTATGAAGCCATATTTTTCAAATAATGCCATTGAGTTTCCTATCGGAATGGTAACTCCAGTATTTAAAATAAAGTTCATAATCCTTTCTTTTGTCATATTTATTGTAGTTTCTGCCCTATCAGGATTTTTGCCATCAAGTGCTTTACTAAAGAAAAAAACAATAGACTTGCTCATTGGTGAGAGAATGTGATACAGCTTAGGTCTGTTAGAAAAACATACAAGATAGGAGAGGTCTTGACAAAGGCGCTTGACAATATAGACCTTGATATATATCCTGGGGAGTTTCTTGCAATAATGGGGAAATCTGGCTCAGGTAAATCTACGCTACTAAATCAGATTGGCCTCATAGATGAACCCGATTCTGGTGATATAATTTATAATGGAAAAAACATAGTTGAGCTTGATGAAGAAACTAAAAACGAGTTTAGGCTTAGGAATTTTGGTTTTGTTTTTCAAGATTATATCTTGTTTCCAGAGCTAACAGTAATAGAAAATGTATGTTTACCTGCAATAGCCATGGGTCTAAGCTTAGATAAATCAAAGACAAAGGCATTAAGTATTCTAAAAATACTTAATATGGAGCATAAAGTGCTTAATAGGCCGTACCAACTGTCGGGAGGGGAAAAGCAAAGAGTTGCTATTGCGAGAGCAATAATAAACAACCCTCTTGTTGTGCTATGTGATGAACCAACAGCTAACCTTGATTCTAAAAATTCAAAGGAAGTTCTAAGCTATCTAAGGGAAATAAACATTAAATTTAACAAAACAGTGGTTATGGTCACACATGATAAGGAAGAAACAAAGTATGCTGATAGGGTCATATACTTGGAGGATGGAAGAATAATCAGGACAGAGATAATCAATAGGGCTAGATTCAATATTGTACTAAAAAAGAAGAATTCTACATTCATCCAAGATAAGATAGAAAATATAATAAGATACTTTAATCTAAAGAACAATCTCAAAAAACCGAATCTACAAAGGTTGCTTTATTATTATAAGTCATTATGTTCACTATACGATATGCTTGATATAAAAGAAAAGAAAAACTATCATAGGGATATATTGAGGGTGTATTCCATATTAAAGAAAATAAGAGCCAGCAAATAATCTGTTATTCCTTAAGTGATTTCTCAAGTTCCTCTATTTTTTTCTTAATATTTTCAATTGTTTTTGAGTTGTCCTGCTGGTTTAGTAAACTTCCACATTCTGGGCATTTAAATTGGTTTTCTACTGCCTGCTCAAAATCTAGCCGAGCACATGCCTTAGAGCAAATAAAGAAATTGCCTTTATTAGATTCTTCTTTCTTCAGCCTTCTTTTAAGCTGGTTTATCTTTTCTTTCTTTAGCTTTATTATAAGCTCTTTTACTCTCTTTTTGTTGAATGTCCAATAGCTGATATACCATCCCTTTTTTCTGTCCTTTCTTCTTACATATGTAGCAACATTATAAGAGTTTAGCGTATATAATATATTCCTTGTGGTTTGCATGTCCATCTTTACCTTATCAGCTATTATGAACTCAGAAACATTTTTCCTATCTTTTAGATATTCAACTATTGGGATTGCCCTCTCTCCTGCTATTTCATTTATTAGCCGGTATATCTTTTTGTTTGTTAGAGCCATTTAGACTTTTACCTCTGTATGGTTTTTTGGATTTTTAGTCTTTAGACAGGGACAGCTTTTTCTAGTTGTATGGCCTTTTACACCCCCTAGAAAAGCTATTTCCCATCATATCTTGGAATTAGCTCATATATAAATCTTTCGTTTTTTTGTTTTTATTACTCTAAAGTTGTTAATACTACTTTTTTATCAAAATAGCAAAATTTAAATAACATTTACAAAATCTTTGTTTCTAAAATAATAGTAACAGGGGGTGGAATAGTAATGGAAAAAAACACAGATACTATTTCTCTTGGTGGTAATATAGCTCTTAGTGGTTTCAACAACATAGAAAAGGCAAAATTGTTTGTTATAAGGAAAATAGTTGGCAACTATGTTAAGCAACTGATGGAGAAGAGAAATGACTATGAAAAGCTTGACATAACCTTAGAGGGAGATGAAACTAATCCAAAGCTTAAAGTAGAAGCATCATTTGCAGGAAATCCTATTACTGAGGAATCCTCTGGGACAAATCTATTTGTTACCTTAAACGAATGCCTAAATAGGATTTTAGAAAAAGCCTAATTTTTTTTAACGAGCTTATCCTTAAGCTGGATTAACTGTACTAGCTTTAGTACCTTTATCTCCTCTTTTAATGATTCTATTTGGTCCTTTAGTTCATATATAAGCTCATAGTTATGTTGGATATTGTTTACATTTTCCTCTACAATGCTGGAAACATCAGTTATCTGACTGAATTCAGACCTGATTTGTTTTATCCATGAGTCCACATTTTCCATAAATTTCTTCATTTCTGGCTCCATTTTTTTATATTTCCAAAAATATACTAGTATACTAATGTGTATATTAGTAGTATTTAAACCTTTCGTTTTTAGTATATCATGGAATATATATGTTACAAGATAATTTGGATTGCTTAGAAATATTTGATTTTCTTTGAAGAGGTATTAACACCCTGTTATGCTCTGATAACTCGTGTTTATATAGCAAGATTTAAATATAATCTATTCTTTATTAGAAACAGCAGCTAAAATGGGAAAAAATCTTGGAAGAAAGGATACAGACTTATTTTCAGCTACAATATTTGCCTTCTTTGTATTGTTGCTCTTTGTTTTTTCTGTTAATGTTGGAGAAAGGATAACAACAGGTATGGCACCTCATGCCCAATATGAAAATCTTGAGCTATTAAGTCCCACAGGGGAATGTAAGGACTCAGATGGTGGTAGGGATTATTTTGATAAAGGCAGTGTTGTTTTTAGCAGCATTGTAAAAACCGATTATTGCCTAAGCCATAGCACCCTAGTTGAATATTATTGCCATAATGGAATTGAAAGTGAGTATAGAGTATGTGAAAACAGATGCCTAGATGGTAGATGTGTGTAATTTAATATAGTTCTACTGCTATCTTAGCCCCCACTTTTACTGTCATTCCATTTATATCCCTTTTTGGATTTATTTCAACTATGTCAAATGCCCTTATATTCCTTAATTTCTTTAGCCTGTGTAGAAAGAAAAGTAACTCTCTTGTTGTTAGCCCACCTGGTTCAATATATCCTGTTCCAGGAGCAAACGCTGGGTCTAGAACATCTATGTCAATGCTTATATACAAGGCACTAAAATTCTTTGCTACCGACATAACAGATTCAGAAATTTCTTCTATACCTTCACTAATGATTTCTTTCATAGGAAAGAATTTTATCTTGTTATTCTTTATGAACTCTACCTCGTTTTTGTCCCAATTCCTTGTCCCTACCAACACTATATTTTCCTTTTTTATTACTTTATTATTTACGATTCCGCATAACAGGTCTTCTTGCGTAGGAGGCATAAAATCATTTTCAGCATCAGGGTGTGCATCAAATATAATAACCCCTGGATTTCCATGATAGACCTCAGAAAATGCCCTTATTATAGGATAGCTTATTGAATGATCACCTCCTATAAACAATGATTTTGTATTTTTGCTTAGGGTTTCTTTTGCTTTATTGTAAATGTTTTTGTTTGTTTCCTCTATATTGTCTTTAATAATATCTACTTGGTCCTCATCAAACAAAGGCAGACAACCATCTTCAGATAAAAACAGCTCTTTTGTTTTCTTTATTATCAGTTCTGGAGCTAATTCAGTACCTGTTGAGTTTCCTAACCCCCCCTGTGAAGATGGGACCTTAACAATCTTCATATTGCTTTGGTTTTTTCTGTTACTATTTAAACTTTGTTTTGTAACAGCAAACTATCAGTATTCCAGCATTTATCTGATAATGTTTAAGAAGAAAATATGAGCTTCACAATAAAATCAAACAATTATTAAAAATCATAACCGTAGAGCTAGTTCGTCAGCCACTCTACCGAGTTCGCTTCTTGCCTTTTCCCTTACTACCTCAAGAACTCTTTTATTTTTTGCTAATTCTTCAAGATTTCTATACATACCTTTTTCAAGATAACCTTTAACAGCATCCATCCCGGCTTTTTCCCTTACCTTTTCAGGAACTCTTTCATTTGTTGCTAATTCTTCAAGATTTCTATACATACCTTTTTCAAGATAACCTTTAACAGCATCCATCCCGGCTTTTTCCCTTACTTCCCTAGGAACTATTTTATTTGTTGCTAATGCCCCAAGTACACCATACCAACCTTTTCCAACATAGCACTTAATAAGCTCCATCCCCGCTTCTTTCCTTACTCCTTCAAGAACTCTTTTATTTTTTGCTAATCTTTCAAGATCTTCATACCTACCTTCTTTAGTGTAACCCTTAACAGCCTCCATCCCCGCTTTTTCCCTTACCTTTTCAGGAAGTTTTTCGTCTTCTGCTAATCTTCCAAGTGGTTCATACCGACCTTTTCCAACATAAATCTCAATAGCCTTCCTTGCAGCCCTTATTCTTTTTTCTTCATCAGAACTATAACTCATTACAACACAAAGTTCTTCTAAATTCAGTTCTCCCATTTTATCCCCCCGTAGGACAGTGTAATATCAATCCTTATAAATCTTTCGGTTTATTTACTACTCTTGAATAACTATCTGAACAACACCTAGGCACAAACATATTCACTCCTTTTAGTTGCTTGAGGATGTTATACTTTTGGATTTTATCCTAGCCTCGTATAGCAATGGAGAAACAGCTCACTTCATTCATTCGTAAGATTTTCTTACTTGTTAAAAATCATAACCGTAGAGCTAGTTCTTCAGCCACTCTACTGAGTTCGCTTCTTGCCTTTTTCCTTACTACCTCAAGAACTCCTTCATCTGTTGCTAATCTTTCAAGTTTTTCATACTTACATGTTTCAACATAACCCTTAATAGCTTCCATCCCTGCTTTTTTCCTTACTTCTTCAGGAACATCTTTATCTATTGCTAATATTTCAAGTTTTTCATACAAATCTCCTCCAACATAAATACCAATAGCCCTTCTTGCAGCATCTCCAATCCTACTCCTCGCTTCCTTCCTTACTTCTTCAGGAATTTCCTCATATCTCATTAAATTTATAATACCTCTATACTTACCATCTCTTACACAATTCTCAATATCCCTCCTTGCAGCCTCTCCAATCCTACTTCTTGCCTCTTCCCTTATTTCCCCAGAAATTTTTTCATATCCTGCTAACTCTATAAGTTCTCTATACATACCATCTCTTACACAAATCTTAATAGCATTCCTTGCAGCCTCTCCAACCCTATTCCTTGCCTTCTCTTTTATTTCTTTAGGAGTATCTTCATATTCTGCTAATCTTTCAAGACTTCCACAAAAACCTCTTTCAACACAAATCTCAATAAATTCCATTCCAGCATATACTCTTACTCTTTCAGGAAGCCTTCCGTCTAATACTAATCTTTCAATACGCCCGTACAACCCTCTTTTAGCATAAATACCAATAACTTTCTTTCCAGCCTCTTCTCTTTCTTCTTCAGGAACATCTTTATCTGCTGCTATTCTTTCAATACACTTATACAACCCTCTTTTAGCATAAATCTTAATAGCCCTCCTTGCAGCCTCTCCAACCTTATTTCCTGCTTCCTTCCCTACTTCTTCAGAAATCGTCCAATATTCTTCCTTTGAATCTATAAGATCCCTATACCTACCATCTCTTACACAAATCTCAATAGCCCTTCTTGCAGCATCTTCAATTTTACTTCTTGCCTCTTCCCTTATTTCTCCAAGAAATGTTTCTTCATCTATTATTACTTCTTCAAGACTTCCACAAAAACCTCCTTTAACACAAGCATTAATATATTTTCTTCCAGCACTTATTCTTGTTTCTCTACTGGAAGCATGTTTCATTATAAAGTAAAGTCTTTCCATCCTCCCATCATATTCCACACCTTGTTTATGACTCAGCATTTTTTACCCCAATATTTATTTACCTAATAGTAGCAACTTACTATATTAATTAAAAGTTTTTATCAATTTTTTTACCTTTTATAGAAAAATTTATAAATGAATTCCTCATAATGTAAGAATAATATAAAACATATAAGACAAATGGAAAAACTTGATAAGAAAGACTGGCAGATACTTGAACTTTTGTGTAAAAATGCTAGGTTGAGTCATAAGCAAATAGGGAGAAAAGTAAAATTAAGTAAGAATGCAGTTAATTATAGAATTGAGAGGCTGAAGAAAAAAGGAATTATTTCTGGCTTTTTTACAGTTATTGATTTTAGTTTCTTTGATATAAGTTTTTATGAACTTCTTATAAGTGTAAACGGAAGTCAAGAAGAGATAGAAATCTTTGTTGAGTTCCTAAAAAAACATCCGAATGTTCTTGTTTTAGATAAGCTTTCTGGGGAATGGGATTTTGTTTTGGAACTTGGATGTAAAACTGTTCAAGATTTTTTTAAATTCATTAAGCTTATGGAAAATAGATTTTCCACTTTAATCTATAATTATGAGGCACATCCAATTTTAAAGGTCTATAAAATAGAACAATTGCCTAAGACATCTAAATTTTTAGAAACACCACCAACTCTTAAACAAGAAACTAGAAAAATTGAAAAAAAGAAAATTAAAATAGACCACACAGACAAGAAATTATTGTTAGAGCTGAATAAGAACTCTGTTGCTCCTCTTTATGAATTAGGAGAAAAATTAGGAGTGACTTATGAAACTGTTTCTTCTCGGATTAAAAAACTTAAAGAAAGAGGAATAATCTTAAAATTTGTTCCGAAAATAGTGCTCCGTTCTTTAGGTTATGATACTTTTTTGATTATAACTGACTTGAGAAACCTCTCCCAAGAAAAAGAGAAAAAACTAGAATCTTATATCTTAGTCAATAAAAAAATAAGGTATTGTTTTATGAGCGCTTCAAAGCCACAGTTATTTATCTATTTTGCAGCAAAAAATTCTGACGAGTTGGACTTATTTATGGCTGATATGAAAAAAAGTTTTTCTCAGGAAATCTTACATCAGCGTTTTTTACTTTCAAAAGAGCAGTATAAATACGAACTTTTTACAGAAGCTCTTTTATGAGGGCCTTGATTTGGATTTGTAGCATTAAATGGCACCAAATATTTTAGAAATATTTAAAAAGATTCAACAAAGTTAATAAGGAATAGGGAATGATAACAACCCAAGAAATGAAAGAATTAGAAGAGAGCTCTGGCATACCAAGGATTCAACTAATGGAGAATGCAGGTAGGGGCATTTTTTCTGTATTGAAGGATAAATTTCCGGAATTAAAAGATAAAAAAATTCTTGTTGTTTGTTATCATGGTAATAATGGGGGGGATGGATTTGTTGCAGCTCGTTATCTAAGTGAAGAATCAGGAGTAGATGTTCTATTTATTGGAGATGAAACAAAACTAAAAGAAGAAGCAAGAATAAATTTTAGGAAGATAAAGAATAATGATAGGATACAGGTGTTGGTTGATCCAGAGCAAGCTGATTTTGATGATTACGATATCATTATTGATGCCCTTCTCGGAACAGGCACAGAAGGAAGCATAAAACAACCAATAAGCCAGATTATAGACCTAGTAAATAGCTCAAGTGCTTATAAGGTATCTGTTGATATTCCTACTGGGCTAGACCCAGATACAGGAGAAATTCATGATAAAATAATCAATGCTGATTTGATTATTACGATGCATGATATAAAGTCTGGATTAGAAAGGTACAAAGACAAAACAGTGATAGTTGATATAGGTATAAGGAAGGACTAGAAATTGTTTCATTCTTAAAAAACTGTAAAGTAAACCTTAAAAGTATACACTTATTAATTCTTTTATTTAATAATCAAAAAAGAGTGTGAAGGGGGGTGGCACACTCCAAAAGGAGGTGACACCCAATGAGACTTACACCTGAAAAACGAGGTCTCATCGGAGA
>Ga0190359_1001749_pt1 | contig 13443 bp, 10 predicted proteins | sample 48721823_MG_FD_161269 | JGI IMG/M metagenome (GOLD analysis project Ga0190359, IMG submission 161269) | Hydrothermal vent microbial mat bacterial communities from Southern Trench, Guaymas Basin, Mexico - 4872-18-2-3_MG | ecosystem: Environmental > Aquatic > Marine > Hydrothermal vents >...
TAAAGAGTTCGGATACGAATGTATTATCATTCGTGTCCGATTTATTATAAAGACCCTTGAAAGTTCCGGATATCATCCCCGGGAAATCCCTCACGGTCGTATAATTACCAGTCCCATTTTTATATGAAAGCATGGATTGTCATTCGAAGAACGATCGGAGGACGGGACCTTGAACATCCAAAAATCGCTTTTTTTGATATTGATACTTCTTGCATCTTCACTTCCACTGCTCGGAGGCGAGGGGCAGCCTTCTCGGAGCATGCAGGGGATCACATACACATCCAGCGGACTTCTCCAGTCCGGCTCCTTCTCGACCGTGGAGGTCGCGGACCAGGATGGGGACGGAAAGTACGAGCTCTACCTGGGCGGGGCCGGGAGGAACAGTCCGAGGACCCCCGGTATAAAGGCCTACGAGTATGACCCATCCTCATCCTCATGGTCCGCTTTCGGCAGCGGTCTTCCCACGACGGGTTACTACGGCGGCCTGGGCCTTGGCGATGTCAACGGCGACGGCAATGTCGACATCGTGGCGCCGGTGCCCACCATGTGGTATGCAACGTCGACAAACAAGGTGGAGATATTCACATCCAACTCACAGTCCGCTTTTTCTCTCGCGCACACATTCAGCCCCGGGGAATCCACCAACGAGGCGGAGATCGCCGATATAGACGGCGATTCCTACAATGACATCGCTTTCACAACATACAGCAGGGTAAGGGTCTATTTCGGTTCCGGTTCGGCCACCTCGTGGACGGAGTCGTCCCCTCCTTCCGCCGGGAACGAGATGGACGGTATAGCACTGGGAGATCTGAACAACGATGATCTGCTGGATATAGTTTCGACCCCCTATTTCAATTCGAAAGTTGTGAGGATGTACATTCAGGAAACAGCGAGGAACTGGACGGAGATAACGTTCAAGAACACGGTCAACGAGGCTTTCGGTGTGAAGATCGCCGACATGAACGGTGACGGAAACAACGACGTCGTCTACGGGTCCAGGGGGGAAGGGATAAAGGTGTGGTGCGGCAACGGTGGAGGTTCAAGCGGAGGCACCTCCTTCTCGTGGACGGACAACTCCACCGGACTTCCGACGGGTGGCGGTTCATGGCAGCAGGTTGAGCTCGGCGACGTGGATTCCGACGGTGACCTTGATATCATCGCCTCCTCCAACGGTCAGAACAGGACCAGGATATACCTGAACAACCTTCCCGGCTCGTGGACCGAACTGTTCTCGTCCACGCCTCTCTATCTGGGAAGCGGTGCATCCGGTTATGGTGCCAACTTCGGGGACTGGGACGGTGACGGGCATCTGGACGCTGCAGGCTGTTCCTGGGGAGGGGGAGTGGATGCATGGAACATCGTCTGGAGCGGGACGCCTCCTCCTCCGGTGAGGAATCAGAGACCCGTGCCCAAAGCACCATCGGACATCGTTCAGATGCTGGGAACATCTGTCATTCTGGATGGCAGGAACTCCACCGATGCCGACAGTGCCCCGTCCGGGGACGTGAACGGCACGGCGCTCGTCTATCAGTGGAACTTCACGAGGATCCCACCTGGATCGCTCATAAATGACGGCTCCCTCTCTCCGAATGACACGGCCGCCATTGTCACGTTCGCTCCCGATGTTCCGGGTATCTACGATATATCCCTGGCGGTGTTCGACGGGGAGTACTGGTCCAACCTCACGGATGAGGATTCCGTGAGGGTTCTGATGGAGAAACCGAACGAGCCCCCGGTGGCGGTAGCCGGTCCGGACCAGAGCGGGTACGAGGACACGCTTTACGTCCTGGACGGAAGCGGGTCCCACGATCCCGACGGTGAGATAACCGTATGGGAATGGACCTGCACGAGCCATGAGCTTGCACTTGATGACGCCGACACCTCCACGCCCTCGTTCACACCTGCGGATCCCGGGACCTACACGTTCAGGCTCAGGGTGATGGATGACAACTCGACATGGTCGGCACCGGACACGGTGAATGTCACGGCTGCAAGGGTGGGCGAGAACGTACCTCCGGTAGCGAATGCCGGCGAGGATCAGACAGTATTGCTGGGAGAAGAGGTCTACCTGGACGGTTCGGGCTCATCGGACCCGGACGGAGAGATAATCACGTGGGAGTGGAGCTGTGTCAATAGAGACCCGATCTTTTCCGATCTGAATACCTCCTCCCCACATTTCACGGCGGAGGAGGAGGGAACTTACGAGATATCCCTGAGGGTGATGGATTCCAATCTCACGTGGTCCTCCCCCGATGTGGTGAATGTTATCGTGGAGGTCCCCTATCACAATCCCCCGCCGGTGGCCGATGCCGGGGAGGATATACACGCGGAAGTCGGGGAGATGGTGACACTTGATGGATCCGGGTCATTCGACGAGAACGGTTTCGTGGCACAGTTCAACTGGACATGTGTATCCCACTCAGTGACCCTCTTCGAGAGGTTGACATCCCATCCGTCGTTCGTTCCCGGGGAGGCCGGAACCTACGTGTTCACGCTGGCGGTATCTGACAACGAGGGTGCCTGGAGCCAGGAGGATGAGGTCAATGTATTCGTAACGGAGTCCCTGCCCTCCAGGTATGATGTTCATATCGGTCCCTTCCGGTATGATGACGGGGGCCTTGTCACGGACGGTACGGTCGAGATGGAGCCGGTGTCCGGGAGCAGTATGAGCTCGCCCCTTGGGGATGACGGCCTCGCCTCCTTCAGAGATGTGCTTCCCGGAACGTATTCCATATCGCTGTTCATGAACGGTTCCATCGTTCTCGGACCTGTTGTGATAACGGTGGAAGAGGATGGGTCCGTTTCCTACGGCGGCGTGCAGCTGTCGGTGGAGAGGCCCGGTAACGGAGGTGACGGACCTGACGACCCCGGGAGCAACGACACCGGAGAGGTTGAAGATGTGGTGTCGGATGGAGAAGGGGGATCGGGAGCTGTCGTGGTCATCGTGGTCCTCATCATACTGCTTGTCATAGGGGGAGCTGTGATCCTCGCCGTGTTCCTTGTGAAGAAGAGGTCGGGGAATACGCGGTCCGATGACGGGGATGAGAAAGGGGAAAGGATATGCCCCTCATGCGGGGGGAAGATGACATTCTCCGAGGATTTCAACAGGTACAGATGCATCGACTGCGGCAAGTACGGGTGATATGTTGCGGATCCGGTTCCTATCTCTCTTGATAACGCTTCTTGTCATTTCTCCCCTTGTCATCTCGGTGGGGGGAGAGATTGATGTTTCGGTGAGGGTGCTGCCCAACATGCCCCGCCCGCGTTACAATCATACGTCGGTCAGGACAGGAGAGAGGATATACGTTTTCGGCGGCACCGCGGACGGGACCACGTCCCTTGCAATATCGGAGGCTCTCGATCCTAAGGCGAACGAATGGACGGAGCTCCCGAACATGTCCATCCCTAGAATGAGGCACACCGCCAGCTACATGGAGGCTCTAGGAAGAATAATTATCGTGGGAGGCTTTCAGGGGGGAGGGCATCCTTCCCTGTTCAGGCATTTCATGGGAGATGGCAACATTTCCCTTTCATCATGCGAGTTCTTCGACGTGGAAACGGAGCGTTTCACGGAGGCTCCATCGCTCGAAACCGGAAGATTCTGGCACAACACCCATCTGCTTCCCAACGGGAGCCTGCTCGTCATGGGGGGCCTGAACGTGACCTCCGGTACTCTTTCCTCCTGCGAGCTCTTCGACGGGAAGGGGTGGCGGGTCTTTCCCTCCCTTCCCATCCCCCTTGCAAGGTTCGCCTCCTGCGTGTATCCCGACGGAAGCATACTCGTTGCCGGGGGCCATAACGGAACGGTGAAGGTCGGATCGAGAAGAGCATTCCTCTTCGAGCCGTCAAGGGGTGAATGGAGAGAGGTATCACCGATGAACCGGGGAAGGGGGTATCCCGGGTTCTGCTATCTTCCGGGTCATGGGTTCCTGGTTTCCGGCGGTTTCTCGATGCCCGGCATGGACGACCACACATCGGCGGAGATTTACATAAGGGAAACGGATAAATGGGTAATGACCGGAAACATGTCCTTTCCAAGGCATGCGCACGGTAGTGTGGTAACGGCCGATGGTAGGGTGATGGTCGCCGGAGGTTCCAACTGCGAGACGGGGATGTGCCATTCCGGCATGGAGATCTACGACCCCGTGAAGAATGAATGGGAGAACATAGGTTCGTTCATAGTGGCAAGGAAATGGGGGACCGTCACGTCCACCCCGGACGGGGATGCGGTGGTGATAGGAGGCAGGGCCTGCAACTATGCAACGGGAAGGAGCGAGCTGGTCCTCTTCTCGGATGTATCATCCGTGGAAACGGATACGTTCCTACGCGATCTCTGTCTGGGAACGATGTTCCTCTCGATCTTCCTGATCCTGCCCGCGGCCCTGGTGTGGAAGATGAGAAGGCTGGAGGGTTTCGATTGACGGGGGAAGAGGGTATCAGGTGGTCATACGACACGATACCCCACATTCTGACGGTCCTGCTCGGTCTTGTGGTCATGTTCATGGGCCACGAGCTCTGGGGAGCCTTCTACATGCTCGTTGTGATCTTCGGGATGCTCAGGTTCTGGTCATCCATATGCACCCGGTGCAGGGCATATTCTTCCCCCTCGTGTCCCAGTGGATACGGCATCATTTCGGCAAGACTGTTTCCCCAACGAGAGGGGGATTTCGAGCGTGCGTTCCGGAGAAACATCATATCGGTTTCCCTTCAGTGGTTCATCCCGCTGATCGTCGGAGCCTTCTATCTCGTATTCCGTTTCGATACGCTGCTGCTCGCTGTCTACCTGGCCTTCGTGGTTGTGGGTTTCGTTGTGGTACCCGCCGCCGCGCGGATGAAGGGATGCGGCAGCTGTCCCCAGAAAGCCGAATGTCCGTTCAGGAAATGAGGTCAGTTCCATTTCAGTACGTGGTCATCGTACTCTATCTCGAATCGGAGCTTGTGCCTCGCTTCCTCGTTGGCGATGCCGATCAGAAGTCGGGAAAGCTCCGGATCATCCACCATCTCCGAGAGATCCATGTAGAGCCTGAAGGCTGCCTTCTCCTTCTTCATTGCAAGAATGAGGGCTCCCTGATAGTCCATTGTCTTTGTGGGGTTGACATCCACTATGTAATCGGATATCTTCAGGTCCGGAACCTTCTCATCCTTCATGATGTCTATCTTCCCGTCCCTTGCAAGTTCCAGCTTCTTCTTGTGCCCCAGCTCCTCCCGTGAAAAACCCTCGAACACCCTTTTCATCGACGGGTTGTCCATCTTTCCGGCAAGGTCCATGTAGAAATCGTGGGCTTCCTGCTCCTTTTCGATGGCAAAATCGAACAGATCATATATCGAAGTCATCTCCTCCATGCATATACCTCTTCGTTGAAGTGTAAACCCCCTTTGCAGATAAAAATATCTTCCCGAAATAATGGACCCCCGTTTCCGGCAGGTCACCCCGCATCCATCCTGCATGATGCAATCGGGGATCCCCTCAAAGCAGGGACCTCAATGCCGTGTGAAGCAGGACCTTCATGGAAGCTTCCCATGCCTGGTTGTGGCTCCTTTTCCTTGCTATCTCGACAGCCCCGGGATGGATCGTGAAATCTATATCCTTGAATATCACGTCCATCAGCACGAGTCCAGTAGGCGGCATGGTCCTTATCCTGTCCTTCACCTTCAGTGCCTTATCGGAGGCTTCCGGACCCTTCAGAAGCTCCGCGAGAAGTTCACGTTCGAGGTCTCCCCTGGCCACCGCCAGTGCGGCCCCCACCATCCTCCTCACCTGGTTCCATAGGAACCTCCCCCCCACCATGTCGATAATGACCAGATCCCCCCTTCCGGAGAGGTCCTGTGCCCTGGCCAGATCGATCTGAACGACGGGATCCTTTCCCTCTTCCAGACGGCAGAGATTTGTAAAATCGAACCTTCCGACGTATTCGGAGAGTGCGCCGTTCAGATCCTTCGTCTGCTCTCCGGTCATCTCTCCCGGTGGGAGATGGTACCTGTACCACCTGGAGTTGGCCCATCTGATGTTCTGCCCCTCCCTCATCCTTCCGTAGGCGATGCACCAAATGCCCTCCAGGTTGGCGTTGAGCCCCTTGAGCAGCTCTCCCGGATCCATGTCCGTTTCGATGGCGAAGACATTTCCGAGAGAGGAGACCCCCGCATCCGTTCTGGAGGAGAATTCGATGGGGTGAGGTCCTCCCGCTTCATGCTGGCCCATCCTCTTCAAAGCCTCCAGGATGGCTCCCTCCACGGAAAGAGCATCCTCGGATCCCTGTCTCTGGGAGCCGTGGAAGAGGCTCCCGTCGTAGGCTACCTTGATCCCGTACCTCATGCCACCCCAATGGCGGTGAAACAGATATACCTTTAGACCGCTAACCCGGAAAGGTGATACCCGCATGGAGGGAAAACGTCCGGGAATGGATCGCATCGTTCCCATCATCGTTCAGCCGAAGTATCAGGGGAACATCGGTTCCATAGCAAGGCTGTGCAGGAACTTCGGGGTGAGGGAGCTCATCCTTGTGGATCCCCCGCCCCTGGAGGATGAGGCCTGGGCATATTCCATGCACGGCAGGGAGGTGCTGGAAAGGGCCGTCATCGTGGACTCTCTGGAGGAGGCTTCCGGTATGGTGGACCACCTGGTCGGGACATCCGGTGTGTCCGAATCCACGGAGAAGAACTACCACCGCAATCCCGTGTACCCCCGCGAGTTCATCTCGTGGTCAAGGGATGCCTCCGGCAGGATCGGTCTTGCGTTCGGGAGGGAGGATTTCGGTCTTTTCAGGACCGAGCTGGACATATGCGATCTGCTCGTCACGATACCGGCTTCTCCCGCATATCCGATACTGAACCTCTCCCATGCGGTCTCCATAATCCTCTATGAGCTGTTCAATGCGGCGGAGGAACCTCCGAGAAGGAATGCCAGGCCCGCAACGGGGACGGAGAAGGAGGCGCTTTTCGCCCATTATGACAGGTTGATGGAGGCCTGCGGCGTCCCCGAGCACAAGAGGCCCATAGCGAGGACCAATTTTCGCAGGATGGTATCGAGGTCCAACATGAATTACAGGGAATTCTACTCCCTGATGGGTACGTTCTCGAGGGCCATGGTCAGAATTGGAAGGTCAGCGACCGGAGACGATGCTGAATTTGGGACCCTCGGATGACGGACCCGCCTGTATCGTCTGCTGAGGTGCCGCAGTGGGCCTGTATCTCACCTGGCTCAGTGTGGGATGTTTTGCATAGATCTGCAGTTTCTTCCTTCTCCTTCTTCTTGCCATCCCTACAAGGAATATCGAACCGAGTATCACGAAGATGAGTATAATGGCCAGGATCACCAGGATCCTGACGACGTCCCCTCCGCTGGAGGTTCCCGTGGTGACCCCTCCAGATGGGCTGATGTCGATCTTCAGGTCCACGCTTCCCTCGGCGGATGCGCCTGCCCTGTCGTAGACCAGGACCTTGATCCGGTATATGCCGTTCTCCAGGGAGCCGGGAAGGTTCACCGAGAGGGTATATATACCGTCCCCCGAGACATTGTCCGGTGATATCCCGTCATCCTTCATCTCCTCGCCCGTGGATCCCCCCAGTGTGGACAGGTCGGCTACCACGTTCTCGATGTCGTCGAGTCCGTCCATATCCTCGACCCTGCATCTCAGGACGATCTCCGTTCCGGTGTTGTTCCGGTCTATGACATCGGGGTCGATGGAAAGCAGAAGGATGAACGGGGGTGAGTTCCCCGTGTCGCTGACGATCGTGATCCTGAGGTCCCTGGTATCGGACCCGCCCTTCCCGTCCGAGACCGTTACGGATACCGTATCGACTCCCTCCCTGTCGGGAGCCTTGTAGGTGACCTCTTCACCGCTGCCGGATATCGATCCGAGGATGGCCCTGTAGTCGTAATCCAGTTCGTCACCGTCCTGGTCCACCGCGACCACGGTCAACCTGGTGCTCTCCCCGATCTCAAGTCTGCTCTTCTCCGAGTCAAAGGATGTGATGAGGGGGGGTCTGTTCGGAGCTCCCTCCGTCACCTCCACCTTGGTTCTCTGATGATCCGAGGAACCCGACGGATCGGTCACCGTCACGAGAAATGAATAATTGCCCGGTTCCGCCGGAGCTGTCCACTGCCATGTCGGTCCGCTTCCGTTGTAGATTCCGGATTCCACTTCCAGTTCATATGAGAGCGGGTCCTCGTCCGGATCGATCGCTGTCACCTTGAGGGTGACAATGGAACCCGTGGTGGTCCTTTCGGGTTGTGCCGTGAACGACCTTATCTGGGGCCTGTGGTTGGACCCCGAATAGGATCTCGCCTCCGAGACCGCGGAAAAGGCGTCGAGCATCCCCCACCCGACCTGGAAGTTGTAGGTGTCGGATATCTCCGGATAGGATGGATCCCCCATACCTTCGGCGGTGAGATGCAGAATGGTCTTCAGGGGATTGCTCCGGTTGTTCGGTCTCAGGTTCCGGTTGGCCTCGAGCATACATGCGATTGTGCCCGAAACGTGCGGTGCGGCAAAGGAGGTGCCCGAACCCTGTGCCATCCCGGACGCGGGTTGAAGACCGGATGTCCGTGAATACAGGGCGAAGTGGAGGGATACGCACGGAGCGCTCACATCGGGTCTGAGCTCGTCATATACGTCACCATCACCGTCATCGGTCCTGGGTCCCGTTGTGGAGAGTGGCCATGGTTCATCGTCGCTCCTGTCTATGGTGCCCTTGTGATCGATCCCCCCCGCCACGATCACCCTGTCGGGCCATGAGGTGGCGGTCTGATCCTCGTAGGAGCCCCCGCTGTTGCCTGCCGCCAGCACCACGGGGATCCCTTCCCCGACAAGATTGTCGAGGGCCCTGGCAACGGCACCGTCGCCCGGACCGATCCCAAGACTTATGGAAACCACATCGATCCCGTTGAATCCCGAGCCCCAATCGTGGTCCCTGTGATCGCTCACCCACTGCAGCGCCGAAAGGAGTTCGTTGGAGAACGGGTTGAGATCCAGGTTCAGTGTGTTGACCACCTTGAGATCTATGAGACCGGCATCGGGAGCCGTGCCCACGGTACCATTGATATCCCTTCCGAGGGCAATGGATGCCACGCCCGTTCCGTGTCCGGACCTGTCATCGGGGTCGAACGTCCCGTCGCGGGGCGTGAGAGGGGTTGCCGGAAGGGTGAAATCGGCCCCGGCCACGAAGGAGCCGTCGAGAAGCGGATGTTCGTTATCGACCCCAGTGTCGATTATGGCAATGGTGACCCCCTTTCCGGTGAATCCCAGATCGTGCGCGGTCTTCGGCGAGTATTCCGCCGAAGGAGCTGCCTTCACGGCCGGGACGGATGTGTCCATCATCGGTACCGGTGGGATCTGCCTCTCTATGACCAGGACACCTTTGCAGTCAAGGAGCTTCTTCATATCCTCCATGTCGGGGAGGACGGCTGTCACCGCCGTCACGATCGTGAAGGTGTCCTGCACCTCTCCTCCCGTCTCCGTTATCCTTCGGACGATCCCGGGAACATCACCCGAGGAGGAGGCGTGGATGATGACGTGGAAGGGGCCTTCACCCGAGAATCCGTCATCGATTCCGTCGTGGTCCCTGTCAAAGGAATAAACTCCATGGGTTCCTTCCTCTGCTCCGTCAACCTTTAATCCGGTGATGATGAGCATGGCAGCAGCGAGCAGAATTGCGATCTTCCCTTTCATGTCCGGTCACCCAGTCCTGAGATGAAACTCATTGATTTTCCGCCAGATATTCGGGCTCCACGACAAGAGATCTCAACTTAACCAGTCTGGAGGAGCCCACGGGGATGAACGTCTCACCGTATATTCCCCCCTCGACCTCTGACGGATACGTTATGATGGTCCTTTTCTGCTCCTCCTTCGCGGGTCCTGGAGCGGGCTTTGTGCCCTTTCCCCTGCCTGCGGGTTCTATGGGGGGTTGTGTCGGAGGTTTGAACCGGGGAGCTGCCGGGGTCTTCCGGGGTTGGACCGGTCTGAACCGCGACCCTTCCCCGGCAGGTCCCGTCCGCGGCCGTACGGCCGGGGAGGGCCTTCCGGCGGGATCTCCCCCGGAAAGGAGTTTGTACAGCAGGATGATGAGGAACAGGGCAAGAAGAACACCCCCGATCACGAGTCGTATGTCCGGGGGTATCTTGTCGTCAAGGGCATCTCCGATGCTGCTGATATACAGAGGAGCCAGAATAAAAGCCCCGACGTACAGGGAATAGATCAGCAGGAGAACGATCGGGAGCGTCGGTAAACCATTCCGCTTGGCGGGAACGGCTCCCCTGACTGCCGCTCCATCCCCGGAAAACCTCTGGTGGGCCATCGGTCCCACCCAAACAACTGAGGAGTTTTAAACGTTTCGAGAAGTGATCCATGCCGGAATGGAGAAAGATTATATCCGATGGGAAATCTGACCAACGGATGTCCGGATGGACGGTGCTGCTCCATTTGCTTCTGGACCTCCTGAGAATCGTGGTCACACTTCTGCCGGCCATGACGGCGAACACCTTCGCTCCCTTTCTGGGCGGGGGGCCTCCGGTCGATATGGGTTTGACAAGAAGGGACGGGAGGAGACTTCTGGGGGACGGGAAGACATGGAGAGGTCTCCTGGGGGGCTCCATATGTGCATCCATCCTCGGTTTCGTTCTGCTGATCCTTCTCCATTTTCTCGGTCTAAGCAGTATGGAGAACGGACTTTGGGGGAAGTTCCCGGTGAGTCTTCTCATCATTCCATCCCTTGCCTTCGGCTCGCTCTTCGGTGACATGCTGGGAAGCTTCGTCAAGAGGGCATTGGGAAGACCCAGGGGGGCGAAGACCCCACTCCTAGACCAGTGGGATTACGTAATCGGAGCATTCATCTTCATCCTTCCGTTCTATCCCTGGTGGTATGATTCGTTCATCTCCGGAGGGTCATGGATCGCACTCCTGCTTTTCCTCTTCGTTGCATGGGCCGCCCATCAGGTTGCAAACCGGATAGGATATGCCATAGGTGTCAAGAAAGAGCCCTGGTAGATACGCCGAACGGAGCCAGTATGCCTTCGGGAACGGAAAAACCATAAATATGACCGAGCCGCATCCGTATCCGGGGATGGTATGCCCAGATGGGAGGTTCATATTTCCGTCGGATGTATGGCCGTTCTGGTGATCTTCACGGGATGGTTCCTGGCTCTCCCTCAGGGTATCCCATCGCCGTGGCATCCTCCCGGGGCCCTCGAGATCCTTCCTCCGCTGCTGATGGGTGCCGCGGGCCTGCTTCTCGCATCCGTCCTCCCCGATATGGATGGCAGGGGAAAGATAAGGTGGACCATGGGCCCCGTTCTGGGCATCTTCGCCCTGGCCCCTCCCGTTCTTGCCACACTTTCGAGGGACGGGCCCTACCCGATGCTCGATTTTGTCTGGAACCCGGGCTCCAGGCTGTTTCTCGTTGTTTGCGCCGCGGGCCTGCTCCTGCCCCATCTCCCCTTCAAACACAGGGGATCCATCCATTCCGTTCCGGCGGCTTTCCTGGCAGGGACCGTGTGGATGCTCTACAATATCCATACCGGTTTTCTCACGACCCAGGGTTCCATCCTGGCAGGTGCGATGGTTGTCGTGGGATACCTTTGGCACCTCTCACTCGACGGGAAGCTCGCCGCCGGTTAGGTCCTCGTCAAGCACCTCGGCCTCGACCACTCCGGAGGTCCCGTATCCGCCGGATATGTGTTCCGGAACCGCTGCGGTGCGGGTTCTTCTCCGGAAGAGGATGAGCAAAGGTAATGAAAGCAGTAATATCACGAGCAGGATGACGCCGGAAACGGCAAGTGCCGTCCCGGCTCCCCCCTTTTCCACCGACCCGGCAGCAGAGGAACCCACGACCATCATTTCCTCCGTCCTTCTGTCCAGCACCTTTCCGTCCGGGGATGAGACAGTGAACGTTATATCGTAATTGCCGGGAACGGCGGGGGTTCTGAATTCCGCCGAGTATATACCGTCGCCCATGATACGGTCCCCCCCTTTGCCGTCATCCATGAGCTCCATGGAGCCGTTGGTCCCCTCATCAACAAACATGCCGGATTCGGCCCTCACGGCCACCTTCACCCTCGAATCCACCTCGACTTCCACATGCACCGTTTCATCCGGTTCCGGGTCCTTCGGGTCTATCGTGACCAGCATGTGCAGGGAATGGATAACCTCGACATCATGGAAACCGACATCGGACCTTCCCTGGCCGTCCGTAGCCTGGACGAAAATGCGGTATGTTCCCGGCTCCAGGTCGGGCGCCACATCGAACCCCGCGGTGTGGATGCCGTCCCCCTTCTCTCTGTCGAGACCCTCACCCAGGTCGTTCATGGGGATGTTCGCACCTCCTCCCATCGATGAAAGGTCCGCCTGCACGGTCAGGATGTCGCCCGGCATGTCGGCATCCCTTACATCGGCGGATATCATCATGTAGACCGATGTCCCCTCTATTATGACATCGGGATCCACCATGAATGAGATTATCTCCGGGTCGGAGTTCAAGTTCACCACCTCCACCCCGCATGTCGCCGTTTTCGAGTATTTTTCACCATCAAAGGCCCTTGCCATTATGAGATAGTCTCCGTCCGGTGTTCCGCGGGTATCCCAGTGAAACTCCCATTCCTCGTCTCCGGCGGCCCGTGTCCATTCCACAACGGTGGAGTTGTCCTCCTCTTTGGAGATCTTCACCTCGACCATTATCACCGACACATCATCATCCGCGGTGCCCCTGATCGTTTGATCTCCCGAGATCCTCTGTCCATCCTCGCAGAGGATTTCCACCGTGGGGGGGAAATTGTAGTCCGACGGTCTGACCGTGACCTTCAGCGTATCGGATGACCAGACACCGTCATCGTCCCTTGCCTCGAAGAGAACGGTGTATCCTCCCTCCTCACCGTAACCCGGATAGGTGAAGGAATACGCATCCGCCCCCTCAGCTTCAAATACCGAATCCCCGTCCACATCCCAGCGGAGGAGCGATATCTCCCCGTCCTCGTCGGACGCGGTTCCGGAGAAGGTGACCGGGGAATTCACCCTCACCTCCATGTCCGCCCCGGCATCGACCTCGGGAGGGACATCCTCGGGAAAATAGTAGAGATACTCGACGAACGAACCGTCATTCCCGGTTGCAACGACAGTGCCGTCGGAATCGGATGATGCGCCGAGGGAGAGTGAGAGCACCCAGTCCGCCTTGATCCTTACCTCCTCTATCTCGATATCGACCTGAAGGATCGTTCTGCCCATGCCGAGGTCCTTCTCCCCTGAAGAGGTTGCCGAGAGAACGTCCCCCGAGGAAACCTCCACCCGGTACTGGAATGACCCGGGAGAGGGCGAATCGATGATGAGCCCCATGCTTATCAGTGAATGGAGGACGCGTGTCCTCTCGAAGGGTGCGGTCGTCCATGTTCCGATATCCGTGATCTCTACGGAAACATTCACGCTCCCGGAAGCTCCAGGTTCCGGAGAGAGGGTGAGG
>Ga0190359_1001750_pt1 | contig 13434 bp, 10 predicted proteins | sample 48721823_MG_FD_161269 | JGI IMG/M metagenome (GOLD analysis project Ga0190359, IMG submission 161269) | Hydrothermal vent microbial mat bacterial communities from Southern Trench, Guaymas Basin, Mexico - 4872-18-2-3_MG | ecosystem: Environmental > Aquatic > Marine > Hydrothermal vents >...
TAATTCCCAGGGTCCATGGTTTTATTATCCAGGCTGTCATCAATTAAACCTCGAGGGGCTTTACCAAAAGCCCCAGATTCCACATTTACAATCTGTTTTCCTTCTTGATTTAATCCTCTCAATTTTTTTATCTCGCTGTTCTTTTCTACATAGCAGCAGTTTGTTCCCGTACCCAGAATAAATCCGATATAATTGTCATATCTCTTTTCCCTATAAGTGGCCAATCCGGCAAGCAGTGTAGCAACAGTATCATTCATCAAAATAACTTTAACATCAGATTTTAGACCTCTGTCATCAAGTGCTTCCTTTAACCCTTCCCCTATCAACTCACCTTCTACCCCAGGGGCAACAACTTCTTTACAAAACTTAATAAGCCTTCCGTCTTTATTTGGCAGTATCTCAGTAGGATAGGAAAAACAAAATCCAACTTTATCCTCTATTTTTCCCGTTTTAACTATATAATCCACAATTGTATTAAAGAACTCTCTTTTTGATACGGGAGATTTACTCCCAGGCATTGAAAAACGGTTGAATTTTTCAATTACAGGCCTAAAATTCTCATCAAAATACACCGTTGCTACCCTAAAGTTAGTACCACCCGCATCGAGAACCAAAACTCTCTTATTTCTTTCTACCAATGTTGTAGGTTCAATATAGGTAGGAATCATAGCCAGAGTACTGGACTCACCCGTTAAACCCCTTTTCATCTCCTCTAAAAAAATACCACTAACCTCGACTATATCAACATTATTCGGATGCATTTTGTATTTTTTCAGAAAATCATCCACTTTTTCTCTTACACCACTCATCTAAATACCCTTTCAAGTTAACCTTTTATAAAAGAGTTTATATCATTAAAATCACAATAAAATTAACTTGACAAAAACTGATTTAAATAGTTTCTACTTTGCCTTAAGGCATTTTTTTTCATCTCAATTGAACCTTCATACGATCTATCTTCAACCTCAACGCAAACAGGACCATCATAATTAATGTCAGTCAACGCAGAGAAAAATTTGCTCCAATTTACATCACCAAGCCCTGGAAGCTTTGGCAGATGATACTCCAATGGCGTTGCCAATATTCCTACTCTTTTTAAATTATCTTCCAATATTTTTGCATCTTTGATATGTACATGAAATATTCTATTCTTGAATTCATAGATTGGTCGGATATAATCTATTCTTTGCCAGATTAAATGTGATGGGTCATAATTTAATCCAAAATTAGAAGAATCAACAAAATCAAACATTTTTTCCCAAATAACAGGTGAAAAGGCTAAATTCACACCACTGGGCCATTCATCATTTGTAAAATACATGGGACAATTTTCAATCGCTACTTTAACACCCTTGTCCTTTGCATAATCTATTATAGGTGGCCAGACTTTTTTAAATCTTTCAAAATTATCATCTACATTTTTAGATTTATCTCTTCCAATAAATGTGTTTATAAGGTTAATTTCAAGTAAATGAGCAGCGTCTATTACCTTTTTGATATGATTTATATAAAAATTACTTTTCTCTTTATCTGGATCAAGGGGATTTGGATAGTAACCCAGTCCTGATATGGTAACACCTTTCTTTTTAATATAATCTTTTATGTACTCAAGTTTACTATCATCCAAGTTATCAACATCAATATGTGTAACGCCAGCATATCTTCTCTCTGCTTTTCCTTTTGGCCAGCACATAATTTCCACACACGAATAATTTTCCTGAGCAGCAAAATCTATTACTTCTTCAAAGGATAGCTCAGCAAGAATTGCACTAACGAATCCTAATTTCATCTCTTGCCTCCTTAAATCAAAATTTTTTTACTCTAACCCATTTTTCAGTTTTATTACTCTCAAGTATTGCTTCACATAAAGCCAATTCTCTTAATCCATCTCTAAAGGTTGGATATTCAATTTTTTCAGAAATCTTATTATTCTTAATGTCTCTATAAACTTCCTTAAACAACTGTTTTGAAGTATCGGGGAAAGCCTCATTATGACCACCGGGATAATTTATTATCTCTCTAACCTCCGGGTATACCAATGAAGGGTCTTTCATCATTTCTTCATTGCTATAATCTCTCCTGCCAATCCACAACTTATTCGGATTCTCAGATTCCCACGCAACGGATCTTTTAGATCCATCCATCTCAAAGTATATCCTATTCTTTCTGCCGGCAGAAACCTGGCTTACCGTCATAACGCCTTTTGCATCTTTATCAAACCTTATCAATACTGATGCATAATCCTCAGTGTCAATCGGAATATCCTTATAATCCTCTGGCTTAAGAATTTTACCTGTATATGTCTCAACTGGCTTTAAAGGTTTTTTTCTTACTTTAAAGAAAGTAGCAAAATCAGCAAAAACCTCATTAATTCTTAAACCAGAAATATACTCTATTAAATCCATCCAATGAGAGCCTATATCAGCAACTGCCCTTGATTTTCCTGAGAGATCAGACTCTAATCGCCAGTTATAATCAGTTTCATAGTACAGCCAATCCTGAAGATAAGAACCGTGAATCGAAAAGATTCTTCCTATATCCTCCTTTTGTACCATCATCTTAACCTGACGCATCAGTGGGTAGTATCTTACATTGAAGTGCACAGCATTAATCTTTTTTTTCTTCTCTGCCAATTCAACTAATTCCAATGCTTCTTCTATTTTGATGGCAAGGGGTTTTTCACATATGACATGCCTATCAGCTTCTAAAGCATCCTTTGCCATTTGATAATGCAGATGATTAGGAGTACAAATATGTACTACCTCAATAGAGTCATCCTTTAAAAGCTCTTTATAATCTCCGTAATATTTTTTGATATTAAGATTTTCAGCCTTTACCTTTGCTGTATCAATATCTATATCAGCTAAAGCTGCAATATTTATATTTCCAAGTCTTCTTAATGCCTCAATATGAGCAGGCCCAATAAAACCTGTACCAATGATTCCAACATTTATCTCTCTCATCTTTACCCTCCTAATTATGCAAATTATCTATTTACCTTTTTCTATCTGCTCTATTATAGCTCCAGAAGATTTATCTCTAAGTATTAGCTTTAAATCTCCATTGGGCATTCTTTCCTCTTTTACCAATTCATATTTATCCGAAATTACCCTCTTTTCTTCATGTATCATCTCAACTTTATCTTTTCCTCTCCAAACATCCAGAGTTATGGGTACCCAGGCCTTTTCCTTTGCAGAACGATAACAAGCATCAATTATTTCATTAACTACATATCCATCATAAAATGTTTCCATCGGTTCTGCTTTACTATCAATTGCATTAAAAACATCCACAAACATGTCTGAATATCCAAGCTCATTAACTTCATCTCCTACTGGAAACAACCAACCTGTTTCCTGTTCTGCCTTCTCTGCTACATAACCTCCAAGGCCAATTTTTGTAAACATCTCAAAACCAGTTCTTAAAAATGATCTAACCATATTGTTCCCTCGGTACCTGCTACCTCATCTCTCAGGTCCATTCCACCTCTAAATGTCCAGCTTACCTCAAACTGGCCTATTGCACCATTCTGGAATTTAATCAATCCTATACCATTATCTTCTGAGGATATATTATGCACCAGTGTATCAGACCAGCATAATACCTCGATAGGTTTAATATCTTTACCAATAAAATTTCTAATAATTTCTACACAATGGCATCCCATATCGATTATAGCTCCTCCCCCTGCCTTTTTTTTATCCCAAAACCATGCACTGTGTGGACCAGGATGAGTTTCCCTTGATCTAACCCACATTACTTTTCCAAGGGATCCATTTTTTACATAGTGCAAGGATTTTAAAGTTTTCGGTGTATAAACAAGATCTTCCAGATATGCGCTAAATACTCCCGCTCTCTCTACCGCTTTAAGCATCTCCATAGCTTCTTTGGCATCTCGCCCCAGAGGTTTTGTACATAAAACATTTTTGCCTGCTTTTGCTGTCATCAACACAGCTTCTTTATGGAGAAAGTTTGGGAGAGCAACAATTACTGTATCAGTATCAGGGTCATCAATACAAGACCTCATACTATCAGTATATTTTTCAATTTTCCATTCTTCTGCAAAATCTTTTGCATGAGCTATATTTCGTGAATAGACATTATAAACTCTATCTTTACTTCTCATACTATGAAGGGATTGGGTATAAAATCTCCCAATTAATCCTGTTCCAAGTAGTGATATTTTATGTCCTGCCATTTTATTGCCCCCAGTATTTTAAATTCTACACTCTAAACATTAATATCTTCAAAAAGCTTATATAACTTAACTGTGGTCTTTAAAAGAGGTCATAACTACAATGTTTTAGTAATATTTAACAAACAATTACTAAATAATGATTTTTTAGCAAGCTACCTAATTATATTTTTTATCAATCATTAAACTGGGACATACTGTCTTATATATCTAAAACTCTGTCTTAAAGCATTTTTTTTCATTTCTATATTTTCCTCAAAAGATCTATCTTCCATCTCAATACACATTGACTCTTTATAACCAATATCTCTTAGTGCCATTATAAACTGGCTCCAGTTAATATCACCGAGACCTGGGATTTTTGATGTTTTAAACTCCAATGGATTTGCCCTTATACCAACCTCATCTAACTTTTCCTTATAAACTTTCACATCCTGAAGGTGTATGTGATAAATCTTTTTCCTAAACTCATAAATAGGTTTTATATAATTAATTTGCTGCCATACGAGATGAGAAGGATCATAATTGAGGCCAAAGTAATCTGAAGGAAAATCCGTAAACATTCTTCGCCATATTTTAGGAGAAAAGGCCAAGTTATTTCCACCAGGCCATTCATCATCCGTAAAAATCATCGGACAATTTTCAATTCCAATTTTTACTCCCTTTTTTTCAGCAAATTCAATTATTGGTCTCCAAATCCTTTTGAATTTTTTATAATTAGGCTCAATATTCTTATTTTTATCCCTACCAATAAAAGTATTAACCTGAAATATATCAAGCTCGGCAGCAGCATCTATAACTTTATATAAATGATCTATATATATTTTTGCAGCATTATCATCTTCAATCAATGGATTTGGATAATAGCCTAACCCGGATATTTCCACACCTTTATCTTTTAAATACTTCTTAATTGCTTCCTTCTGATGGCTATTGAGTTTATCAGCATCTATATGAGTGACTCCTGCATACTTCCTTTCTGCTTTACCCTTTGGCCAGCACATAATCTCAACACATTGAAAACCCTCTTCCGATGCAAAATCTATTACCTCTTGAAAAGCCATTTCTGGGAAAACTGCGCTTACAAATCCTATTTTCATTTTTTTATTCCAGATCTAAATAATTTATTCTTAGTCGAAATTCTTTTATCTCTTTCTTCTGTTGCCAATATATGTAATTAATAAAATATATAATACAAGCCCATACCCAAGCCACTTGCCGGCATCGCCCCAGCCCAACGCAACTAATAGATTACTCAGCGTTTGTAAAAATATCGCTCCAAGTATTACACCAAAATAATCTCCTTCTCCACCATTTAAAGAAACCCCTCCAACTGCAACAGCAATAATACTTGGGAAAACATAATTAGAACCCATATCCTTAAAAGCTGTTCCCATATTCCCTAATAATAGCAAACCCATTAGGCTTGCAATTATACTACTAGTAATAAATGCTGCCAATTTTACGATTTTTACATTAATTCCACTTAAATGAGCTGCAGTTTTATTAGCCCCGGTACTAAAAAGCCTATAACCCAGTTTTGTTTTATTTAAAAAGAATATTGATATTAATGCCAGGATAATTAAAACAAAAACTATATTTGGGAAACCCCCAGAAGATTTTGCGGCTAAAATCTCCAAAACTGGAGACGGTTTTCCTGTTATATTTCTACCTGCTGTGTAAGCATCAATAACTCCTTGCAAAATGCTCGCCATACCAAGGGTAATAACCAGAGCTGGCAATTTAAGATATGAAGTTAAAAGACCATTTGATAATCCAATAATGAATCCTATAGCTATAGCAATTAATATGGCTTTCCATAGATTGGCGTTTTGCCCATCCATAATACTTGCTGTAAATACAGCTGTTACTGTTGCTGCATATCCAACTGAGAGGTCTAAACCACCATCCCCTGCTGCAATTACAATCATCTGACAAAGGGCAAAAATAGCAATATAAGAAGCCAACTTTAAAGTTATTAATAATTGTGTTAGGCTTAAAAAGTTTGAAACAAAAAATTCTCCAATAATAAACATCGATACTATCAATACAGTTACTATTATCCTTTTTTTGTTTCTATCATAAAAGAAAGCTAAAGCACTCTTCATTTCTTTTCCCATATCTTATCTATCCAATTTTACTTTCCTTTATAGTTTTACTTGAGTACAGCATGTAAATTTGAGAAGCAGCTATTGTTACAATAATTATCACACCAGCAAATAATGTCTGATAGGCATTTGGTATGTTGGCAAAGAAAATAATTTTACTAATAAAATTAAAAATTAGTGCACCAACTATTGCATAATAAATATTTCCCCTACCTCCAGTTAAAGCAATACCTCCAATAATTGCAGCAGCAATGGATTTTAACATAAGAGGATTTCCCATCCTAGCATCGCCTGATTGATTTTGTCCAACAAAAAACAGAGCCGCTAAAAAGATATAAACCGAGTTAATCATAAAAGCTTGCAGTTGTACTTTTGCAGTATTTATTCCACTCTCATAGGCACTTTCTTCATTGCCACCAACTGCATATATATATCTTGCTATCTTTGTTTTGCTTATAAACCACCAAAACAGTATACCTATTATTAGTAATATTAAAGCAGGAGGTAAAATTAACCCTATTTGCCTAACTATATTTGGGAGATTTTTTAGGTAACGAACGTTATAAAATATTTTGAACCAATCTACAGATTCTCCTCCTGGAGTAGGCCGTAAAAATAAAGCAATACCAAACCATATGTATAAAGTTGCAAACGTAGCTATTATAGGTGGTACTCGAAGATAACCAACAGCAATTCCATTAATTATACCTATTACCATCGCAACTACAAAAGCAATAACTAAAGCATAAAATCCTGTAACCGGTACTCCTTCTTTCATAACAGAAGTTAGTACACATGTCAATAATGAAAGAGCAGTTCCTATTGATAGGTCAAAACTACCTGAAAGCATAACAACAGCCTGACCCATGGCTAATAGAACTAATGGTGTGAATCCATTAATCATCCTTACAATAGATTGGTATCTAAAAAAATTTCTCTGCAAAATCGCAACTGTTACAAACATAACAAAAAAGATTATTAATCGGGAAAAATCAGAATTAGATGTAATTGTATCTAGAAAGAATTTTTTATTTTGTTGATACACATTCTTATTCGTATCTTTCACATTAATACTCCCTAATTATTAAAACGCATTGAAGTTGATACTATAGTATTTTCATTTATATCCTCATCTTTTAACTCAGCAATAATTTTGCCTTCATACATAATCAGTACTCTATCGCAGTACTCTATTAACTCTTTATTATCACTTGCGTACATAATGACATTCATTTTTCCTTTTCGTACCTGCTCTACTATATAATGATACAAATCTTTTTTTGCCCCCACATCAATACCTTTTGCTGCATCATCTAAAAGAAGTACTTTTATATCTAGAGATAACCATTTTCCAACTACTACTTTTTGCTGATTTCCTCCTGATAGATTGCTGGCAGGTACATCAAGATTAGGCACTTTTATTGAAAGTACATCAATAATATTATGAAATTCTTTCCTATATCTCTTTTCAGGTATAAATAAAGGTTGATTTTTCAAACTCAATTTAGGGATAACAAGGTTATTAAATACAGAATGATTCATAAATAAGCCTTCTGTTTGCCTATCACCAGGCACCAGAACAATCCCATTTCTTATGGCAATAACAGGATGATTTAGATTTATTTTTTCTCCAGCCAATTCAATATCACACTCAATATCTTTATAATTCCCAGCCAAAGCAAGCATAAGCTCATGTTGTCCCTGTCCAGCAAGTCCACCTATACCTAAAATTTCACCCTTTTTAAGCTCGAAATTTATATCTCTTAAAATCCCTATATAGTTCAAACTTTTAACACTTAAAACAGTCTCTTTAGGTTTTTCTTTTTCTTTTCTTTTAATAAAATCATTGTTCTCTTTCTTTTCTCCTGATATATAGAATATTATCTTTTCCGGATCTTTTTCATCCCTTTCAAAATCCGAATAATATACATTTTTTCCATTTCTGAAAATTACTACATCATCACATATCTCCATTACTTCCCATATTCTGTGGGAAGTAAAAACAATCGCTACCCCTTTTTTAACAATATCGTGAATAAAATTAAAAAGATTTTGAACTTCTGTTTGTTCAAGAGCGGCTGTTGGTTCATCAAGAATCAGCAATTTAGGATCAGTATACACTGCTTTTGCAACCTCAACAATCTGCATTTCTCCAGGGCTAAGTTCAAAAACCTTTCTATTAATATCAAAATTAGGTTTTATCTTTTCAATTATCTCTTTAGAAACCGATTTTGCATATTCATCATTTAAAAAGATCTTTTTTTTCTTCTCTCTCCCTAAACAAACATTCTGCCACACCGTTAAATCAGACACGAGGCTCAGATTTTGGTAAACTAGACCGATACCATTTGTTCTTGCCTCATCTGGATTTTTAAATTCGATTTTACGATTCATATATCTTATTTCACCAGCATCCGGTTTGTATACGCCTGCTATAATTTTAGCCATCGTACTTTTTCCAGAGCCGTTTGCACCTAATAATCCAGTTATCTTTCCTCTTCTACAAATCAAATTACCATCATCCAACGCAACTACACCACCAAAATGTTTTTTAATATTCTTGGCTTCTAAAACTATATCTTCCATATTTCAACCTTTTTTAATAATTCACATTAATTTAATAAATAGAACCCCACTATGTTGAAATCAACTAATATCACTATATAAATTAATTACAACTCTTAATTTTTATTCTAAAATTAAATTCTTTCTTTATTATTAACTATCAAGTTATAAGCTAAATTATATTATTACAGAGTGTTTTTGTTAAGCATAAAAATGCCGAAAGTAGGGAGAGTTTTTAAAGAGAATAATCAGCCATATCATAAATTAACTCCCTTTTACATTAAGCAAGTGCGTTATCCCATACAGGTCGTTAAATTTCTCTCCCTCTTTCGGGTTATTCCATAACTTAAATAAAAATATTTTTTTAAATATTCTAATTTTTACTGAAAAAGAGCCTCTACTTCATCTTCAGGCATAACCTCGTTCAATAAATAACTATCTGGTTTATCTTTTAACATCTCCCATGCTTCATCAAAATTATCATCTGTAACAAATAAGCTGATTTTTATATAATAAATATTGTCTTTTAAAACACCAGGCTTAAACTTTCTTCCATTGTAGAGTCTGAGAGCAATACGAAATGCAGTCCCGCCAACTCCAGGAGGATTAACCTGTGTACAGGCCTTAAAATCTGCATGATCATCTCTTAATTTTTTCCAGAGTTTAAAGAAGGCTGTTCCCGGGTCTCCGAACATCACTTTGGGGAGCTTATTGGCATCTAAGAAAGCTGTTAGAACACCGTAAGCCATACCATCCTGTGTAATTACTCCATCAATCTGTTTTCCAGAAGCAATAATTTGGGTAGCTGCTTCTTTAGCCTTTGTTTCATCCCAGAATCCCGAGGTTGAAGCAATTAATTTTACATCAGGATAATTTTTTAAAACATCATGAACTGCCTTTTCCCTTGCCTTATTAGCAGGATGGCTTGGTAACCCGTAAATATCAATTACATTCCCTTTTTGTAAGGTTTTGCATATCCATTCCACATTCCTCTTCATCCAATCGTAGTGATTGACAGTTACATTGATGACATCTGGTGCAGTAACTGTAGCATCAAATGCTAACACCAGTATACCGGCATCTTGAGCTTCCTTAATTACACCATTTAAAGCATCGGGAGAATTCGGATTTAACATTATGATGTCTACACCTTGAGAGATAAAGTTACGTATGATATTCGCCTGCTCAGTTGCATCACCATTTGTAACATTGTTTACGAGCTTATAATCCTTAATCTTTCCGGCTGCTTTATACTCGTCTCCTACCATCTTCAAGGCATCTATCATCTCATTTCGCCACGTTGTACCCGAAGAACCAGTTGAGATACCTACTGAAGGAAGTTTTTTACCACCAGCTTCCGTTCCTTTTTCCTTTTGCCCTGCTGCATTTAATGTAATTACAAGAGTAAAAACAATCAGCAATGCAAAAACCACTACTTTCAGAATTTTCCTTTGTTTCATTTTGCAACCCTCCTTAAAATTGTTTTAATATAATAAATTAAATTATATTTTCTCATAATTCAACACCTGTGGGTATATTAGAAATTAGAGCATTATTGGCATTTAACATTAGATCTTTATCAATGGTTAAGGCAATATCTGCTCCATCAGTTACTGCCCCCCTGAGATTTCTAACATTCCTTGCATCTCCTATTTTCTGCACTTTCACCCCAGCCTTCAGCAAATCGTTATACAGATTATCATTTGGAACTACATTTGCCAAAATTACATTATCCACACTAATCACCTGCTTTTCAAACTCATCATTTATTATAACAACCTCTCCACTTTCTTTTATCTCCAGGACAGTTGAATTTGTAATTATTGTAACTGCATGTTTAAACGTCTTCCCTTTTAGACCTTCACCATTGCTACCCGAAAAACGCTTAAACATAACATCCCTATGACATGGTTCAAGCCATTCTGCAAACTCCTTATTTTCAGTCACAAGATAGATCTTCTTTCCCCTTGTCCCCAGGATCTCAGCTGCATCGGCTGCACCATAATGATCACCCCATATAAGCACTGTTTCACCAGTATCTAACGGATCTATTCTATCTTTGGGGTAATACTCGCAGTTTTTAACCTTACACCTCAGAATATCAGTAAAATCCATAACGATCTTCGAATCCACACCTGGTATTTCAGGACTAAAGATTTTACCACCAGTAGCAACAATTACTGCATCATATTGCTTAAGATCATCTACAGTCGGTTTAGTGTTATACTTTACATCCACATTCAATTTATCTATTTGTTTACGCAACCAATCTGCATACCATTTCATTTTATTCTTCCCTGGGATCATACAACAGTACAGAATTGCCCCCCCTATTTCACTACTTTTCTCAAATACGGTGACTTTATGGCCACGAAGAGTCGCGACACGGGCAGCTTCCAATCCACCTGGCCCACCACCAACTATAGCTATGTTAAATTGCTTTTCTGCCGGCTTTATATGAATAAATCTTTCATCGCCAACAGCAGGATTAATTGCACATCTCAACTCCCTTTTAATCATCAATGATTCCTGCCAGCATCCAACCAAACAGGATATACATTTTCTTATCTCTTGCACTTTACCACTTTTTGCTTTATTTGCCCAATAAGGATCAGCTATAAACTGCCTCGAGAATCCAACCAAATCTGCTTTTCCTTCTTTAAGGATTTTTTCGCAATATTCTGGGTCCCTCAACGTATGACTGGTAATAACTGGGATCTTTACATTCCTTTTTATTTCTTCTGCAGTATATGTATTCCATCCTTGTGGATAGTACATAGGATCCATAGTTGGTCCTGGAACTTCAAATATACCTGCACTTATATCAAGATAGGCAACCTCATTTTCTTCCATTAATTTTGCAATTTTTATACTTTCATCAAGGGTACGAGAACCTTCAAGCCATTCTTCACCTGAATATCTGAGTCCTATAGGAAAATCTTTACCACATTTCATCTTTATTCTATCGATAATTTCAAGAACAAATCGCATTCGATTTATAAAACTACCACCGAATCTGTCATTTCGTTTATTTACATAAGGACTCATAAACTGAGCTATTAAATATCCATGAGCTCCATGAAGCTCTACAGAATCAAATCCAGCTTGCTGAACACGCCAAGCTGCTTCTCCAAATTTCTCAATTGCATCATAAACCTCTTCTATTGACATTGCATATACTGCTTTGCCCTTTGGAACCCCTTCAGCATAAACAACTTCATGCCCTGCAGAACCTGGCAGCTCTGCTACCTGGTCTGAAGCAGATTTCAAACCTTTCCGCGGCCACGCTGCTTGTCGACCCGGCAATTGTAATTGCACCGCACATTTAGCACCATAGCGGTGCATAGCTTCTGCTAATCGTGCTAACCCTGGTATAAGAGGGTCCTCATCTGCTGCTAGACACGTTACAGTGGGTCTCCCCGCAGCTTTATCGGGAGTTGTAGCACCTACTATGATAAATCCAGTACCGCCTTTTGCTATCTCCTCATGAAAGGTTACAACCCTATCGTTTACCGAGCCATCGGCATTAGCTGAACTTATATCAGTTGGAACCATGGTTATTCTATTAGGCACAACAAAGTTCGCAATTTCTAGAGGTTCAAACAGCTTTGGAAAATACTTATTTGGCATATTACTCTCCTTGGTTTGATTTTATACTAGTTATTATTTATTTTGTACTTCTTCTTTTATAGCATTCTTCCATAATTTTAACAGTTTGAGTGGCTCCAAAACGAGCAACTCCAAGTTCCTTTACCTCGAGAGCCTTATCAAAGTCTCTAACCCCTCCTGCGGCTTTAACCTTAACTTTTGGGGAAACAGATTTTAACATTAGCTTTAAATCTTCAATTGTTGCTCCTCCTTTTGCAAACCCTGTTGAGGTTTTAACAAAATCCGCTCCTGCTTCTTCAGCAAGCTTACAGCCAATTTTCTTTAACTCATCTGTTAAATAACAGTTTTCAAGAATTACCTTTACAGTAACTCCATGCTTATGTGCTAAATCAGTAACAGCTTTTATATCATTCTTAACATATTCGAAGTTTCCGCTTCGCAATTTTCCAATATGTATTACCATATCTAATTCTGTTGCTCCATCTTTGATGGCTTGTTCAGCTTCAAAAACTTTGGTTTCTGTCTTATTATAGCCGTGAGGAAATCCAACTACTGCATCAATCTGAATATTAGTGCCTTTAAGATATTCTTTTACCATGGTAACATCTGTGGGTACACAACATACTGCAGCTACATTATACTTTTTTGCAATTTCACAACCTTCCTTAATATCATCTTCAGTTAATTCAGGCTTTAATAACGAATGATCAATCATCTTGGCAATCTCTTCACAAGTATACTCCATAGCTTCCCCCTATAAACAATAATATTTTATATAAAAACAAATCGGATATAACATCATAAAGATATAATGATATAACATTATAAACTTAAAAAAAAAATTTGTCAATAAAATACCTATCTAAATCCTGCTTAAATCTCCACACTCCTTCTAAACTGTGCTTCATCCTTCACTAACTGTAGTGTAAAACGAAGTTTATCTCCTCTGCCTATAGA
>Ga0190359_1001751_pt1 | contig 13431 bp, 13 predicted proteins | sample 48721823_MG_FD_161269 | JGI IMG/M metagenome (GOLD analysis project Ga0190359, IMG submission 161269) | Hydrothermal vent microbial mat bacterial communities from Southern Trench, Guaymas Basin, Mexico - 4872-18-2-3_MG | ecosystem: Environmental > Aquatic > Marine > Hydrothermal vents >...
TGAAGGGAACTTATGATTGGTTACCTTAAAATGGTAGAACGAAAAATCAAAGAGGCCCTAAAAAACGGCGAGTTTGATAATCTCCCCGGCAAAGGAAAACCTCTTGCTCTCCAGGACGACGCGCGCGTCCCCGAGGATCTCCGTCTAGCCTATAAGATACTCAAGAATTCTGACTGTCTCCCCCCGGAGCTTGCAGAAAAAAAAGAGATCAGGCAGATGGAAGATATGCTGTCAAACATTCCCGATGAAAAAGAAAGATATCGTCTGATTAAAAAGATCAACTACAAGATAATGAAATTAAACATGATGGGGAAAAAATCTCCCCTGTTGGAAGAAAAACAGATCTACTATAGGAAGCTCGTTGAGAAAGTTGCAAAAAAATAAAGGAATACTGCCTAAGAAAAAGCTGCCCGGAGATGCCGTCTTGAGACCTTTGCAAAATATTCGGTTTTGTTCAAGGTCAAGGAAGACGAAGATTTCAGCCACAGGAATACTTGAAGTATTTCGAGGACTGAAATTTGAGTCTGATGAAGAGATTGGGCAAAAGACGGCATTTTGCAAAGGTCTCATCTTATGGACATGAAAAGAGACTACTACGAGGATGTCAGGCTCTTTGGCAGCAAGGTGGTTCTTTTCTGGTTTCTGGTATTGATCGCGTTCCTCGCCTTTTTCCCCTTCCTTTTCAGAAACTACTACGTTTATCTTGCCAACTATATGGCAATAAACGTGCTGGTGGCCATCGGGCTCAACCTTTTGGTTGGCTACACCGGGCAGATCTCACTTGGGCATGCAGGCTTTTTTGCTATAGGCGCCTATGGAACCATTACCCTCATGACATCAGCGCATTTGCCCTTTCTGGTTGCCCTGGTTTTGGCTGCTATTGGGGCGGCTTTGTTAGGATTTCTCCTGGGTCTCCCAGCCTTACGGCTTGAGGGACCTTACCTTTCCATTGCAACGCTCGGATTTGGTCTCACGATTACCCAGGTAATCGGTAGAATCGGATTTTTTGGGGGCCGCCAGGGTCTCCATGCTCCAGAGTTGACTATTTTTTCCTGGCATCTCGATTCAGACCGCGATTTTTACTACCTTCTTATCACGATCACCGTTATACTCACACTTGTGGCTCGTAATCTTGTCAAGACAAAGGTGGGGCGTGCCTTTATCGCAATTCGTGACGCAGACATTGCTGCAGAAACCCTGGGCGTTAACATTATGCTTTACAAAACGCTCGCTTTTGCTGTGAGTGCTTTTTACACTGGGCTGGCCGGAGGACTGTATGCGTTCGTGCTTCGGTTCATAGAACCACAAATCTTCAGCCTCTTGATGTCGATCATTTTCCTTGCAATGGTTGTGGTGGGGGGCCTGGGGTCTCTGTTTGGCTCCATTGCAGGCGCGTGCCTGCTTTCATGGCTGGATCTCGAACTCCGCAATATTTTGAGCATCCCATACCTGGGAGGGTGGCTTGAAGCTTTGTCAAAAAGCTATTTTTCGATTACCGGTGTATCAAATATCCAGCTTATTATCTATGGATCAATCATGGTCTCCATCATGCTGTTCGAACCTTTAGGTATCTACGGCATCTGGATCCGTACCAAGCTATATTGGAAGACGCGGCCCTTTTAGCTTTTGGAGGCCCCGGCCTTTTTGCGCAACATGTGGGTGGGGCGTAAAGAAGGATACCGTAACAAAAGGAGAAACAGAAAACAGTGGGCGAGTTAGTGCAGACGCTGGTGAGCGGTATTGCCGTGGGCAGTTCCTATGCTCTCATGGGACTTGCCATGGTGATCATTTATAAAACCTCTGAGGTAATCAACTTTGCCCAGGGTGAGATGGCTCTTCTTTCAGTGTTTCTCACGTACATGGTTCTAGAATATTACCACTTCCCTTTCTATGTTGCCTTTCCCTCTGCCTTGGCTTTCGCTCTCTTGCTGGGGTTTTTCCTTGAATTCGCCGTCCTGAGGAGGGCCAAGGAACCGAATGTGCTCGGAATGATTATTATCACCATTGGTCTAGAGATGATCCTGATGGGCTTTGTATCCTGGAAGTTTGGAGCCGAACCGAAAACAATGCGTTTTCCACTATCTCCCTATGACAGCTTAAGCCTGGGAGAAATATTTGTTAGCAGCCTGGAAGCCCTTACCTTTGTGGTAGCATTAACACTCATGGCCGTTCTTTTCCTTTTCCTGCGATACTCAAAGCTCGGCATCGCCATGAAGGCCACACAGCAAAACAAAATGGCAGCGCGACTCATGGGAATCCGCACAAACCGTATCTTGATGATCACCTGGGGAATCTCGTCCCTTGTGGGTTGCACTGCCGGGCTTCTGATAGCCCCAACCATAATGCAACCCTACATGATGTGGGACCCCATGCTTAAGGGTTTTGCTGCAGCGGTGCTGGGAGGCATGACATCGCTGCCAGGTTCAGTATTTGGCGCGTACATAATCGGAGTGGTGGAAAACCTCTTTGGGGGCTATGTTTCAATTGAGTTTAAGTCGGCAGTCGCCTTTTTTATCATAGTTCTTGTGCTCTGTATTAAACCGAGCGGCCTCTTCGCTCGCCACTATGTGAAGAAGGTTTAGTTTTGGGGTAATTCAACTAGCCTACTTCTAACCACTTAGCCAAGAAAGGAGAGAGCATCATGAAAAAGACAACTTTTTTGTTGCTGGCGGTACTGGTAGTTTTTCTCGGTTTGGCATCTATATGTACTGCTGAAGAGGGTGTCACTGATACCACCATCCGTATCGGGCAATGGGGACCGCAGACAGGGCCTGCCGCGCCATGGGGTGCCGTAGCCCGCGGTACGGGCGTCCTGTTTCAGATGATAAACGAGGAAGGGGGTATTCATGGCCGAAAGATCGAATACCATATGTTTGATGATGCCTATAATCCTGCAAAAACCAAGGCAGGCGTAAAAGAATTGCAGGAGGGTATCGGAATATTCGGCTGGGCTTCAGGCGTGGGTACAGCACCAGGACTCGCGGTCAAAGACTACCTGATGCAGCGAAAAATTCCGTGGGTGGGGCCTGCGGCCGGATCCCTTCACTGGATTTCTCCGCCGCAGAAGTACCTTTTCGCGGTTTATCCTCTGTACTATTCAGAGGCAAAAATCCTTTGTAAATATGCAATAGAGAAACTCGGCAAAAAAAGGATAGCAATCGCTTACCAGAATGATGATTACGGCAAAAACGGAGTCTCAGGAGCTGAGGTCGAACTTGCAAAACACGGCATGAAACTTGTTGCGAAAGTTCCCGTTGAGTTGACTGATACAGATATGAAACCACATATCATGCAGCTTAGAAAAGCCAGGGCCGACCTTGTGCTTTTATGGGTTGCTCCAGGCCACGCCGTTCGGATCATCGGTACAGGCCGTGCCATGAGATTTACGCCTCAGTGGATGAGCACCAGCACGTGCTCTGATTTTCCTCTCATGATGGCCATCAGCAAGGGGCTGTGGAGAGGCGTTATAACAGGCTCTTTTGCGCAATTGCCTGACTCCACCTCTCCGCTAATGCTGAAGTACAAGAAAGCTTTTGAAAAGTACGCCGCCAAGGGTGAGAGATGGGGTGTGTTTTTCTACGCGGGCATTGGTTTTGTGGAGCCAATGGTGGAAGGGCTCAAAAGGTGCGGAAGGAATCTAACAAGGGAACGCTTTGTAAAGGAAATGGAGGGGATCAGAAATTTCAAAGGCATTTTTGGGCGTATAGATTACGCTCCATTTGATCCCAACGATCCTTACTGCAGGCAGGGACAAAAGGAGCTCTTTTTGATTCAGTGCGAAAAGGGCGGAAAGGCAAAGAGCTTGACAGGCTGGATGGAGCCTGATTAGGAAGCAAGGAAAAAATGAAGCAAGGCTGGGGGCTATCAGATGCCCCCAGCCTGATTTGTTGGTCTGGTCGGCGGCGGAGAGGGCAGATTTGGAAACGAAAAACCGAACGATTTTTTTTGAGGTCTGCAACCTTTCGATCTCTTTTGGCGGGCTTGATGCTCTCAACGATATCAGCTTTGAAGTCCACAAGGGAGAAATCTTCTCAATCATTGGGCCCAACGGAGCAGGGAAAACCACCCTTTTTAACTGCATCAATGGTATCTACAAGCCTGATGGCGGGCATATCATTTTTAAAGGGCAGAAAATCCAGGGCAAGAGACCTGACTATGTTGCCAGGCTGGGCATAGGAAGAACATTTCAAAATATAGAGCTTTTCACTCATATGAGCACCATGGAAAACCTTATGCTCGGCCGGCACAGGTATATCAAAGCCGGGCTTTTGCGTGGTGCCATCATGTGGGCAAAGCGCTCTTTTGCCGGCCGGGAAGAAGTGGCCCACCGACGCAAGGTTGAGGAGATAATTGATTTTCTGGATCTTCAGTCAGTTCGGAACAAATTCGTGGGCTCCCTGCCCTATGGCACCCAGAAACAGGTGGAACTAGGCAGGGCCCTAGCAATGGAACCAGAGCTTTTGCTTCTGGATGAGCCTTGCTCCGGTATGAACTCGGAAGAAAAACAAGACATGATATTCTGGATAAAAGATATTCAGGATGCCCTTGGCATAACTATTCTCCTCATAGAGCACGATATGAAAATGGTTATGGATATTTCCAACCGTATTCTGGTTATTAATTTTGGTAAAATCGTCACCGAGGGATCGCCCGAGGAAGTACAAAAGCACCCTGAAGTCTTGAGGGCATACCTTGGAGAGCAGGACGACCTTGAAAACATTGCTTGAAATAAAAAACATAGAAACCTTTTACGGCCTGATATATGCCTTGCGGGGGGTGTCCCTGTCCGTGCAGTCAGGAACGATAACTGCCATACTGGGCGCCAACGGAGCCGGGAAATCTACAATCCTCAAAACCGTTATGGGCCTCATAGAGGACCAGCCTGATAAAGGAACAATTGAGTTCATGGGAAAGCGTATAGATGGGAAAGAAACAGAGGATATTGTCCGCATGGGCATTTCCTATGTCCCTGAAGGGAGGGAAGTGTTTGAGGAGCTCACTGTCAAAGAAAACCTTCTTATGGGTGCTTACCTGAGGAATGACCGTGCTGAAATCAGGAAAGATTTTGAGCAGATATACGAGCATTTTCCTCCTCTGAAAGCAAGAGAAAACCAGTGGGCAGGAACTCTTTCAGGCGGGGAACAGCAAATGCTCAGCATAGGGAGAGCATTGATGAACAGGCCCACACTACTGTTCCTGGATGAGCCCTCTCTCGGACTGTCCCCCATTCTTGTCAACGAAATTTTCAAAATCATCAAAAACATCAACAGCCAGGGGGTCACTATTCTTCTCGTGGAGCAGAACGCCCGAATGGCTCTTGCTATTTCTGACTTCGGCCTTATCCTTGAAAACGGCCGGTTCGTGATGAAAGGCACTGCCAGGGATCTTATGCAAGATAAGGACGTGAGGGAGTTTTACATGGGTATCCGTTCCGAGGAATCCGCCAAGGGCTACCAGCGCTGGAAAAGAAAAAAGAGGTGGAGATAAAGGCCAGTGAAAGAGACCTCACCCATGCTTTTCAGGGAAACCGCCCAAAAATACGGAAGCCGCGTGGCCATGAGAAAAAAGGAATACGGCCTCTGGCACGATATTTCATGGGATGAGTATTTCAGGACAGTCACTTACGTGGCCGCTGCCCTTATTTCGATGGGTCTTGAGAAAGGAGACTGTGCTTCTATCATAGGTGACAATTGTCCCGAGTGGGTCATCATGGACATTGGGATTCAATCGGCGGGTGGAACAGCAGTTGGCATTTATGCCACCAACGCGTGGCAACAGGTGGAGTACGTGATAAATAATTCAGAATCCAAGTTTTTCTTTGTGGAAAATGAGGAGCAGCTCGACAAATGGCTCAAGTTCAGGGACAATGCGCCAATGCTCAAGAAAGTGATCGTGTGGGACCTTGAAGGACTCAGGCACTTTAGGGACCCCATGGTAATGACCTACCAGGACTTTCTGGAAATGGGGAAGAAAAAAGCCGAGGAGGATCCAGAACTCATCAAGAAGCGGATGGAAGAAATTCAACCTGAAGATATTTCCATGCTTATTTACACGTCCGGCACGACCGGCCCCCCAAAAGGCGCCATGCTTACGCACAAAAATCTGACGTGGATGGGAAGAGCAATCACGCATGATAACCCGATGAATGACAAAGATGAGGTCTTGTCTTTTCTACCCCTCTGCCATGTTTTTGAACAGCTCTTTTCTGTCCTTGGCCATATTACCCATGGCTACGTGGTAAATTTCATCGAAAGCCCGGACACCGTGGCTGATAACATGATGGAAGTCTCGCCCACCGTAGGTTACGCTGTGCCCAGGATCTGGGAGAAGTACTATTCAACTATATACATCAGGATGTCGGACGCCACGTGGTTCAAGAGGCTTGTTTTTCACCTTGCATTGAAGATCGGCCGAAAAAGGGCCACCTTGAAGATGGACTTTAACAAAGTTCCCCTCTACCTTGAAGCGCTTTACTGGATGGCCTATTTTGCGGTCTTCCGCAAGCTTAAAGAAAGGCTGGGCTTTGATCGAATGCGTATAGCATACTCAGGTGCCGCCCCCATTTCACCTGATGTGCTACGCTTCTTTCAATCTATAGGCGTGAATCTTGTAGAAGGATATGGCCAGACAGAGGGAACCGGTGTGACATGCGTTTCTAGAGTGGGATATGTAAAGTTTGGAACAGTGGGCCCTCCTCTTACCGGAACTGAAGTGAGGATTGCCGAGGACGGCGAGATACTGGTCAGGTCTCCCAGCGTTTTTAAAGGATATTTCAAGAACCCCGAAGCAACTGAGGAGGCTTTAAAAGACGGATGGCTTCATTCAGGAGACGTAGGTGAAATTGACGAAGACGGCTACCTCAAGATTACGGACAGGAAGAAAGATATCATTGTTACTGCCGGCGGAAAGAACATTACTCCCCAGTTTATTGAAAATAAACTCAAGTTCAGCCCGTATATAAACGACGCAGTGGTGATCGGTGACAGGCGAAAATACCTGACATGCCTCATCATGATTGATGAAGATAATGTGGTTAAATACGCGCAGGACAACAAGATCCAGTTTTCCACTTACAAGGATTTAACCACCGCACCGCAGATCAGAAAACTTATTCAGGGTGAAGTGGATAAGGTCAACGAGGAGCTCGCCAGGGTGGAGCAAATCAAGAAATTTACCATCCTGCCAAAAAAACTCTACGAAGAGGATGGAGAAGTAACACCGACTATGAAAGTGAAGAGAAAATTCGTTAACGAGGCCTTTTCTGACCTAATAGAGGCCATGTACAGGGGGAGGTAATCTTTTTCATGGCAAGGGCATTTCCCCCCTTTAATCCGCTATTACTAAAAGACCAAAGGAGCAAATTTGAACTATGACAAATTACACTATTAAACCCCTTAACACGGGCTGGCAACTACTTGATAAAGGATGGTACGGCACTTTTCGCAGAGGCCACGGTCAGATCATTGAGCATCCGGTATTTGCATTTTTGATCGAAGGAGGCGGCCACAAGATACTTGTGGATACTGGAATGGCCGATACACAACGCTCCCGCAAGTACCACCACGAGGGACGCCAGGATCCCGGCCAGGCCATTCACGAACAGGTGCAGGCGCTCGGCATTGGGCTCGAGGAGATTGAAATCATTATATTTACCCACCTTCACTGGGACCATTGCTACAACGTTGACAAATTTTCCAGAGCCCGGCTTTTCGTCAGCGAAAAGGAATATATGTTTGCGCTGAACCCAATCCCTTTTTACGCCAAGTCATATGAGACTCCTTCTTTGGGCATCGGGTGCCCGTGGGAAGGGTGTCACTTTAACCTTATCCAGGGAGATGAAGAGATTTTGGAAGGAATCCGGTGCTTTCAGACACCCGGCCATAGCCCGGGGCACATGGCCGTGTCCGTGCAGACGAAAAAAGGCATTTACGTGCTCGCAGGAGATCTCTTCTTTTTGCGTGAAAATCTAGAGCCCGACCAGGAGAACGGATGGCCCTTTTATCCACCCGGAAGATTTTATAACATCGTTGAACTCTGGCACAGCATGGAAGAAGTCATTAGAAGGGCCGATTCTATCATGGTCACTCATGACCCGGCGCACCTGGAGAAGCAAGTCTATCCTTAAAGAAAGGATCAGAGCCGGAAGGTTTCCCTTTGCTCTCACCGCTGCTTTAAGCGGTTTTTCATAAAAGATGATGAGATGGAGGAAAGCAGATGATGAAAAAGATCGCTATAGGATGCGATCCGAATGCAGCAGAACTCAAAGAGATTATCAAGAAACATCTGACTGATCTGGGCCATGAATGGGAAGATTACGGAAGTGAGGATCCTATCTATGCCAATGTTGCAATAAAGGTTGCCGAAGCCGTTGCATCGGGAAAACACGAGCGGGGAATTCTCATTTGTGGCACAGGGATTGGAATGTGCATTGCAGCCAACAAGGTTCCGGGTGCTTACGCGACTCTTTGCTCCAATGCTTATTCCACTGAACGTTCAATCAAGAGCAACAACGCAAACATCATGACCATGGGTTCCCAGGTGACCGGTCCTGAACTCGCGAAAACCCTTGTAACGATCTGGATGCAATCAGAATACATCCCGGGGGGAAGATCAGAGCCTAAGATTCGGAGGATATATGAATACTGCAATGACAAGGCGAGGATAAAATAGGTTTTATCATCTGGTAGAGAGGGCGTTTAGTTCCCAAAAGCCTCCATTGAAGCCCTCAGTTCTACATGACTTTTAGCGTAATCTTCAAGGGGAATACCCCTGTGGTAGGCCTCCCAGCCCTGAAGCAAACTGGCAGCCCCTGCCCTGGGCCCCATTGGGTGACCGAACACTCCCCTGCCGGGAACTATTCCAAAATCAATGGTATTTAGCTTTTGGTGAAGTTCTCCGGTTGAAGCTGCCCACTGGCTTCCTGCAGGCACCGGAAGCGAGGGCTTTATGTGGCCCATTGGCTTCAAGCACTCCTCCACGTTATTGAAAACCTCACTATCCGATGTCTTCATTCTGGATCCAAACCCAGGCAATATAATCGAATCAAAACCGGCAAGCCTCTGAAGCTTTGTGAACAGCTCAGAGCTAACACCATAATTTGGGATCCTGGTAAAGGCTGCTATAAAGTCAAAGTGAGCTACCAGGGGGACTTTTGTGTGCTTTTGCAACATTCTCGCAGCACTCAGCCCTACGGTCATCGTGTTTAGCATAACTGCATTTGCCCCGTTCCTGACAACAATGTCGTGAAGTTCTATGAGACGATCCACCTCATCGGTAATGTTGACTAGATATATTTTTGCCATGCCGGTAGCCTTCTCGCATTCCTTCCGCACTTTGCCCACCAGGGCCGTCCTCTTGCTCAAAGGTGACCACGGAACATCGCCAAGCAACTCGTCGTCCTTTGCAATATCCAGCCCGCCAAGCCAGCTCTGGCGGGCAAGTTCAGCAAAAGGCTCTGGGGGAAGTCCAATGTTAGGCTTAACAACGCCAAAAAAAATAGGGCGATCGTAAATCCCCAGGATGTCTCGGAGTCCCTCAACGCCAAATTTCGGCCCCTCGAAATGCTCCAGGAACTTTGAAGGAAATTCAATATCTATCAACTTGATCAGAGAGATACCGGGAGAGAAAAAAGCACCTTCGCCGCAAGCAGCGGTAAGGAGATTGGGCAGCTTTGGACCAAAATTTCCATGGGGGTGAGCAATTTTTACCCTGCAAACATAGGACCGAGTGTCCGACACCGATGGAAGCTTTAGGCTCGGGTGATCCAGGGTTTTTTCCACACTGAGCTCAATCACCTTTGCTCCGAACTGCTCGCGAAGATCCTCATCCACTCCCACCCTTTTCCACTGGGCAGTTGATTGCTCCTGGCATAGGTGTGCGGCTGCCTCTTCAGGGTCTATGAAGGATTCAAAGACATAGTCAAAGACAAGATACTGATCCATATCTAGTGAGGATCTATCTGAAAAAAAATCCTTGCTCTGCTTCTTGGTCATTTCAACAACTGCCGCCCCTCCGTACAAGGTGGCTACAAAAATTCTCCTTGTGCCTGTTTTTCCTGGATCATAGCGTGAAGTTCTTTAACTGCCATCTCAGCAAATTCCGGGTCATTAATATGCATATCTACTTGCTTGACTTTGATATTCTTAGAATGAAGGCCTTTTAGACCTTGCTTCAGTCCTTCCACGAATCCCTCATCCGATTCCGGCTCATAGAGCGGGCCCTCAGGATTGTTGAGCTGGCTGAATCCTTTCTTTGGAATCAGAACAGTAGCCGGGCCTTTAGACTGGCTCAGCCTTTCTCCGATAAAACGCCCCAGCCCCATCATCTCTTCCCGATTGGCCTTGACATGAGTGTGAATAGGATTGTGGATTACATACTTTCTCTTTAATATGTCAGAGGGTATTTTCTCTACCGGGCCATAGAGAACAATATCGGCGCACCCGGGTGCAATAACCTGCGGCACTCCTTTGAGACAACTAGCTTTCATTCTTTCAGGTGACGCAGGCATAATCCCACCATAAAGATAATCTGTTATGTCATGTGGGCTTAAATCGAAGATTCCTGAAAGCTTCCCAGCCCCGGCCATCTCCTCCATTGCCTGTGCTCCTATGCCGTTGCAGTGAAATGCTATGATTTCGTAACCCAATGATTCAAACAACTCTCGTGCACGATTCGCGCATGGAGTGGTGACGCCTGCAGAGGTAACGGCAACCGCAGGCTTTGATGAACCTGCAATACCATAGTCCATCTCAACCATCCCGACCACCGAACCCACCCCTTCAGCCAACGCGTGTCTTGTAACTTCGTTCAACCCCAGTATGTCTGCCACTGAATGAAGAATCGTGACATCCCTTATTCCTACAAAGGGTCCAAACGTTGCCTGCCCATTTGCTACGGCAGAAACCATGACCTTGGGAACGCCAAACGGCAGGGCTTGCATAACTGTAGTTCCAATAAAGGTGCCCTGAATGCCTCCGAGTGAAATGACTCCATTTATCTTTCCCTGCCCATGGAGTTTCTTAGCCACTTCAACGGCTCCCATGGTCATGGTACGGATGGCGAAGTTCTTGTCTTTCTTGTGGAGTATCTGCTCAATGGTCGCATTTGCCGCTTTAGCCACCTCCTGTCTCGAGATATCAGGTGTGAGAGAAGGATCCTTCAAAACACCACAGTCCATGATCAGCGGGATATGCCCCCTTAGCTCTATGAGGTCCTTTACAAACGCTACCTCTTGCTCTTTAGTATCAAGTGTAGCAACTACGAGGATCTTCTTGGTCACTATTTATACCCCCTCTTTGAATACCGCGATCATCAACGTTCCTCTTTAAGATTTCTGGTTAGAAATTGCCTCAGTGCTGCCAGCAACTCAATCTGGACTATCTCCTCAACAAGTTCCGCGTGATGCTCAGCCAGGGTAATTGTCTTTGCAAGAGTGAAAATACCATGCCTTGTCTGTATAAATGCCGAAAGAGCGGGGTTTGCTCTCAGCATTTCAAGAACCCCTTTTTCAACTGCTTCATCCGCATGACCTAGTACCCTAAGAACCGGTATCGAGCCTATTTTTGCCTTGCCGTGAACTGTTATGGGCCGGATCTCGGTGGCTTCTTCAGCACAAGCGATTGCCCAAGGAGAATGACAATGAAAAATACCGTAAATATCCTCCCTGTGGTTGTAGATGGCCAGATGGGTTCTTATTTCTCGGGATGGCTTGTTCCCCTCACCCAGTACTTCACCCTTAAGGTTCACTGTCACCAGATTCTCGGTAGTACACTCGCCAAAAGAATATCCACTGGCTTTAATAATGATCTTGTCCGTTCCCGGCACGCGAGCGCTCAAATTGCCGCCATTACCCGTCTGAAGGCCTATCTGGTAAGCTCTTTTCGCGGCAGCCAGGATTTCCTCCTTCACCTTTTGTATTTCACTATTCATATTTTTTCCCTATCCTTTCAAAATGCGTTCCGGAGTCTTCCTTAATTAGAAAAACAATCAAAAAACAGAACTAAACATAACTTGTCAAAGCTTTCAAGCCAAAAGTTGCCATCTTTCCTCCTTGATATTTCCTTTTTTCTCTAATAAAAGAAGGATCGTTTTAAGAGCTTTACGAGCAAAGCAAAGCTTTTGAAAGAAGCTTCATGATCCCCATAATAAGCCCGTTTGAGGAGACGTGAAATGGATGAGGCTGGAGAAAGGATAAACGTACAAATTTCAACCCAGGAATTGGAAAGAAGATGGAAGGCTGTAAGGACTACCATGGGTCAAGAAGGAATTGATATACTCCTCATGCAGAATAGAGACCAATTTCTGGGCGGATATGTAAAATGGTTTACCGACATACCAGCATTTAACGGCTACCCCACCACCGTGGTATTTCCCAGGGAAGAAGAAATGACGGTCATAAATGTTGGCCCCAGGATGGACCAGGAAAGCTCGCTTACTGATCTTAGCACAAAAGGCTGGGCTTACAGGGGAGTGAAAAATCGCTGGACGGCCCCCTACTTTCCCTCTCTTCACTACAGCAGCACCTATGATGCTGAGTTGGTGGTAGCGCTCCTTAAGCCGATAAAAGGGGGGGTCCTAGGCCTTATTGCCCCTGGCCATATACCGGCGCCTTTTTACAAATACTTGCGAGAGCGTCTTACTGGTTTCAGTTTTGTAAATGCAACTGACATGGTTGATAATATCAAGGCAGTCAAGAGCGAAGAGGAAATTGAGCTGATCAAGAAGACAGCTTCTCTTCAGGATAAGGCCATGGACACTGCTCTTAGGGAAGTGAAACCAGGAGTAAGAGACTCGGAGATTATGGCTCTTGTTCAGTATAGCGTTCAGAAAATGGGAAGCGAACAGCAGTTGATCATGGCCGGCTCCGCCCCCATGGGGAACCCCAGCCCTATGTTGAAACGCCACTTCATGAACAGAAGGATGAGCGATGGAGACCAGTTTACCCTCATGATTGAAGTAAGTGGCCCTGGTGGTCTGTACACTGAGCTTGGGAGAATCTGTGTTCTGGGTAAGGCATCGGATGAGCTAGTGGAAGCATTCGAGACTGCAAAGCAGGCTCAGCAGCTCACACTGGAGCTTATAAAACCAGGTGCGGATCCCCGGGACCTTGTTGCCGCCAACAATGAGTTTCTTAGAAGCAGGGGCTTGCCTGAAGAAAAGCGCCTATATGCCCACGGCCAGGGCTATGATCTCGTGGAAAGACCGGCCTTCAGGGAAGATGAAACCATGAAACTCATGGCCAACATGAACATCACAGTTCATCCCATTGTGGCTTCAAGAAGGGTTTTTGCATGGGTTTGTGATAACTATCTTGTCACGGATACAGGTGTTAGCGAATGCCTTCACAAGACACCAAAGAAAATTTTCGAGCTATAGCCCCCCTCTGGGGTCAAACCTACACATTTGACAGAAGCGGCTCTTTGACACCCCTGA
>Ga0190359_1001754_pt1 | contig 13414 bp, 10 predicted proteins | sample 48721823_MG_FD_161269 | JGI IMG/M metagenome (GOLD analysis project Ga0190359, IMG submission 161269) | Hydrothermal vent microbial mat bacterial communities from Southern Trench, Guaymas Basin, Mexico - 4872-18-2-3_MG | ecosystem: Environmental > Aquatic > Marine > Hydrothermal vents >...
TGAAATATGATGCAGTAAAAGCCGCAGAGATGCGAGAAGAATTATCTTTGAAAGTGTCAGATTTAATCCAATAGAGGGTAGTAATAAAAACAATATAAAGAAGATGGCTCGGTTTTGCAAGATTCACTCTTGCAAGACCGAGTTTCTGTTTTTCTTGTCCCTTTTTTTATACAACGCAATGTAAGATATTAATTACAAAAAAATTAGGCAAAATTTTAATATCTTTTTTTGTTTTCAGTCGATATACGATAATGATACGCAATACGAATAATTACTGGCACTAAATTACATTATATAATATAATTAATAATCAATAAAATTATCATTCAGAAAAATTTAATCTAAAAAAATTATAAATAACAAGGGGAAAAATCACAGTGTGTCCTAATATAATATACAAAGATGTGGTAAAAAAATTTGAAGGGAAGGAAACGGTTGAAGCTTTGAAAGGAGTATCTTTTAAGATACAGCAAGGGGAATTATTTTGCTTATTGGGCCCAAGCGGATGTGGTAAAACCACTCTTCTTCGAATTAGTGCTGGATTAGAAACATTAACTAGTGGTCAGATTTTTTATGGAGAGAAAGATATCACTTCCATACCTCCTTTTCGAAGAAACATTGGTATGGTCTTTCAAAGTTTCGCCTTATATCCCCATATGAATGTTTTTGAGAATGTTGCTTATGGACTTCGTATTAGAAAAAAACCGGAAAATGTTATAAAAAAGAAAGTAACGGAGATTATGGAATTAGTCGGATTGCCGGATGTTTTAAGGAGAAACCCCAGTCCGACAGCTCTGTCCGGAGGGCAACAACAAAGAATTGCTATTGCGCGAGCATTAGTTTATGATCCAAAAATTTTATTATTAGATGAGCCATTGGCCAGTTTAGATGCAAAATTGAGACGTTATATGCGGGCAGAGATTCGTAGGATTCAGAAAACTACAAATATAACTACCATATATGTTACCCATGATCAAGAAGAAGCCATGGCCATTGGAGACCGTTTAGCAATAATGAATAGTGGATTAGTAGAACAGATAGGTTCTTCCGATCAAATATATCATTATCCTGATAGTATGTTTGTAGCTAATTTTATAGGTAAGATGAACTTTTTCCCGGGAGCGATTCAGGAAGTTCAAGGAAATAATTGTAAGATTAAACTAGATTGTAATCAAAAGATTTTGGATTTATTTTATAAAATGAATCAAAAAAGGAAACAAGAGATTCGTAAAGGTAAAAAAATTGTTTTAGGCTCTCGACCGGAAAAATTAACTGTAAGCACTGATCCGGAAGGCGGTTTACTTCCGGGACAAATTCGAATAATACAAAATTTAGGGAAAGTGGTTCGTTACGAAATAACCCCTCTTTTGGACTCTAAAAGTAAATTAATAGAAGTTGATATGGAGGAAAAATTATCAGGGGCAAAAGAAGGGGATACAGTTTATATTAATTTTGATAGAAAAAATACTCTTTTATTTTCCGGAAAGAAGGCAATATAAATGGGAATTATTAATAATCTTAAGGAATTTTTATTAGAACAATCTAAAAAAGATTATACTCCCTATTTAATTTTAAGTGTACCCTTGCTTTTTTTAGTTATATTTCTTGTATGGCCTCTGGGGATGAGCATTGGAAAGGCTTTTGTGTTAAGAGGGAATGAATTAATTTTTGATAATTTTACCTTTGCTAATTTTCAACGATTTTTTACTTCCTCTATGTATCAGAGAAGCTTGCGTAATTCTTTTGTAATTAGTTTTTCTGTAGTTTTTTTCACTTTACTTATAGGGGTTCCTATGGGATACTTCGTAGCCAGAGTAGAGATGCCCTTTAAAAAATTGATTTTATCATTGGGAATTTTACCTATTATCACCCCGGCATTTGTAGGTGCTTTTTCTTGGGTTATATTATTAGGGAAACAAGGAGTAGTTCGCTATATGGCGAATAAGGTTTTAGGTCTAATTGGACTATCGTTACCGCCTATATATGGTCTTTTTGGGATAATCTTTACTATGACCCTTACCTATTTACCATTTGTTTTTTTGTTAAGTCATGGTGCATTTAAATCAGCTAATCCTTTATTGGAAGAAAGTGCAATGATAATGGGAGCAAGTCAGAGCAGAATACTTAGAACCATAACTATGCCGCTGATTCTCCCTAGTTTGGGAGCAGCATCTATACTGGTATTTATTCGGGCTATAGGAAATTTTGGTATACCGGCAGTACTTGGTGGGCAGCAATATGTTTTACCGACTTTAATTTATTTTAGAGTAAATGGGTTTTGGGACTTAAATGGGGCATCAGCAATTGCTATTCTTAGTGTTATTATTGTGGTTATAGCCTTGACTATTCAAAAAAAGGTAGTTAGTGCCCGGGAATATGAGACCATTAGTACTGCCAGTTCAGAATGTAAATTACATAGACATCCTTTTATAAAAACTATTGCTATAATATATTGTAGTTTGGTTTTACTTATTTCCTTGGCTCCTCAAATAACTATTATTACTATGTCTTTTTTCAGGCAATGGATAGGTTTTTTACCGACCGGATTCACTTTGGAAAATTATAAAATTATTCCCCAGATTGCTTCCAAAGCTATTAAAAATTCTCTGTTTTTAGCCACCTCTGCATCCTTATTAACCGCTCTGATAGGAACTTTAGTTGCTTATATTACTGAACGACGCCGTCCTAAAGGAGCAATATTGATAGATTTTACAGTGATGACTCCGTTTGTTTTACCAGGTATTGTTGTTTCTGTTGCCTTACTATCTGCCTTTTCTTCCGGACCTATTAATATATCCGGGACTTTCTTGATTCTAATGATTTCCTTTGTAGTCAGGAGGACTCCTTATGTCTTTCGTTCAGTTGCTGCAAGTTTAACTCAGCTCGATGAGGCTTTAGAGGAATCTTCAACTATAAGCGGAGCCAGTTGGTATTACACTTTTCGTAAGGTTACTTTTCCTTTAATATTACCTGGTATTATTGCCGGTTCGATTTTAACATTTGCTACTTTATTACAGGAATTAAGCACCAGCATATTATTATATTCTGCAAAGACCCAAACTTTACCTATACAGATTTATAATGCAGTAGCCGATGGTGATTTTGGAGTAGCCAGTTCTCTTTCTGTTTTGTTATTAGTGACTGTTTTTATAGCAGTCTACCTAATGAATTTGTTTGTGGGAGATTCTGCTTCTTCTGGTCTTAAACTGGGATAACATTTTTTCTGTTTTTTCTTGTGTAGGGATTTGATTCATCAAGTCCATTTTATCTCTCTGTCATTCCCATGAAAATGGGAATCTATCTTTGTAATTAGAGTTGGGGATCGAAAAACCTTTTTTTAAGCGTAGGACAGGCGTCTTTCCTGTCATTATCAAACAAAAAAGTGGATTATAAATATAGGGGTTTGATTTATCAAGCCCGCAATAGAAGGAGTTTAAAAAAAATATGAAAATTAATATTTACGAAAACAAAAAACAAACCAGCAAAAAAGCAGCCTTAAAAGCCGCATCTATATTGAATAATACTATAAACCAAAAAGGAACGGCCACCTTTATAATAGCCACAGGTGTTTCCCAGTTGGACTTTATCGAACATTTAATTACTGAAGGTAATGTTGATTGGAGCAAAACCAGAATGTTTCATCTTGATGAATACATCGGTCTTCCCGAAACTTATCCGGCTAGTTTTAGAAAGTATTTAAAGGAAAAATTTATTTCTAAAGTGGATAGAATTAAGGAGATTAATTTTATCAACGGAGATGCAGCTGATCCTCAAAAAGAATGTGACCGGCTCAACCAAATTTTAAAAAATGAAATTGTTGATATAGCATTTGTGGGAATAGGGGAGAACGGGCACTTGGCTTTTAATGACCCTCCGGCTGATTTTGAAATTGAAGATCCTTTTATCATTGTAAATCTTGATGATAAGTGTCGAAAACAGCAGGTAGGAGAGGGGTGGTTTGACTCTATAGAAGATGTTCCACAACAAGCTATTTCTATGTCTATTAAACAAATTATGAAATCGAAAAATATTATCTGTACAGTACCTGGCGAAAGAAAAGCCCAAGCAGTAAAGGACTGCTTCGGATCAGACAAAATTTCACGCATATATCCTTCTTCGATATTAAAAAAACATAAAAATTGTTTTGTCTTTCTTGATTTTGATTCAGCTAAGTATTTATCTAAAATCTCTTCAGGTAAAATATAATCTTATTAGAGCAATTATATTTTTTAAGATAAAAATTAATTAAATATTCATCCTTTAATACCTGAGTTGTTTTAAAGAAAGAAGTAATTTTTATTTGATATCTCCTAAAGGAGAATGCTCTGGCAATTTTACTGATAACTAAAAAAGAAAAAATAAATAAAAATATTGTTTGAGAAGAATGGGAAGAAATAGTAACTTATAAATGAATGTTAGTTGCTTTTTAAAAATGAACACTTTAAAAGCCAAAATTATGCTATTTTTTTGGTTTATTTTAGAAGTAAATAATTCATTATTTAAAGGATTAAAACTGCGTTAAGTTAAGTGCAGAATTATTAACTTTTTGTATACCTAAAAGTTCATTTTCATGCCAGAATCTTACTTTAGATACGCCAGATTCTTTATCTGGTACTATCCGAAGTCGTATTCTCTCATGTTTAAATATTGCATCGATAGATCTTTAATCTGAAATCGATGAACTTTTTATGCAATTATTTCATAATATAGGACCTCACTTTTTGATCCTTGAACTACCACAGAAAATACAACGTTCTTTTCGCATAATAGACCCTCCTTAGAGTGTTGAACACGCTAATACAATAAGGTCTATCATACAACATCAATTAATATAGGCATTTAAAGTATATTTTGTTAAAGAACAGCAATCAATATTATATACGCTGTGGAATATTTTAATTAAATATAAATATTTGCAAAAACTACAAGTATATTTTACAATAAAAAATAGAATTATATTCTATAATTTAGAAATTATCTTTAGCAAATTACCTATTTTTAGGAAAAATAAAGATATTTTTTATCTAAAAAGTAGAGAGGGTTAGTTATATGAAAAAGGAATATATCTCTATTCAGGGAACAAACCTTCCTTTGTACCGTTGTCATAGTTTAATTATTGGTTCTGGAGCTGCTTCCCTAAATTGTGCCCTTCACCTAAATAATTATGGTATTAAAGATATATTAATTGTAACTGAAAGTTTGGGAGGTGGTACCTCTAATAACTCCGGATCTGATAAGCAAACTTATTATAAATTATCCCTCTTTGGTGAAGAAAAAGACTCAGTTTACGAAATGGCAAACACTTTATTTTCCGGGGGATCTATGCATGGTGATATTGCCTTAATTGAAGCTTCATTATCCCCACAGGAGTTTTACCATTTAGTACAAATTGGAGTACCCTTTCCTCATAATATTTATGGGGGTTATACTGGATACAAAACTGACCATGACCCAAAACAAAGAGGCATTTCTGCTGGTCCATGGACCTCCCAGCAAATGTATGAAAAATTATTAATCCAGGTTCAAAAGAAAAAAATCCCTATTCTCAATAATCACGAAGTGATTTTTTTCCTTACCGATAAAGAAGGAGAGGATAGGAGAGTAATTGGCGCGGTAGCAATAGATAAAACCAAAGCCTCCATAGGGATACCTTCAACGGTAATTTTTAAAGCAGAAAATATAGTTATGGGGACTGGGGGATCTGGAGGGTTATACAAAACTTCAGTTTATCCAGAAAGACATTTGGGCAGTACTGGTGTGGCTTTGGAAGTGGGAGCCAGAGCGGTAAATTTAACTGAATGGCAATATGGCTTATCTTCAATTAAATTTCGATGGAATGTTTCAGGTTCTTATCAACAAGCTATCCCCCGTTATATTAGCACCAAATCAGACGGCTCAGATAAAAAGGAATTTTTAAATGAATATTTTCCAACCATGAATAAATTAGCTACCAGTATTTTTCTTAAGGGGTATCAATGGCCATTTGATGCCCAAAAAATTAAAAATTATGGTTCATCACTCATTGATATTTTAGTTTATCAGGAAACTGTGTTAAAAGGACGTCGAGTATTTTTGGATTTTAGAAAAAACCCCTCTTGGAATAACCAGCAACAAGAATTTAATTTATCTAAATTAGCACCTGAAGCATATGAATATTTGGAAAAAAGTAATGCACTTTTAAAAAATCCTTACGACCGTTTACAGCAAATAAATTCTATGGCTGTGGACATTTATTTGCAACAAGGGATTGATTTACATAAAGAACCACTTGAAGTTACAGTCTGTGCCCAACATAATAATGGTGGTTTAAAAGGTAATATATGGTGGGAATCCAATTTGCAGCATTTATTCCCAATTGGGGAGGCAAATGGAACACATGGAGTTTATCGACCTGGAGGCTCTGCCTTAAATTCTGGGCAGATAGGTGGTTATCGTGCTGCAGAATTTATCTCTCAGAGGTACAATGATTTTAGCTTAAACAAGAATGCTTTTTTATCAAAGGTTAAATTACAGCTTTCAGAAAAATTATCTTTAATGAGTAAGATATTAAAATTGGTAAATGGAACAGGGCAAGATATGGTTTCTTTTCGCAAAGAATTTCAGGAAAGAATGACTAAAGTTGCTGCTTATATTCGTCATCCTTCTATTATTAAAAAAGCAATACAAGAAGCAGAATCTCAGTATGAACGAATAAATTCGGGGAAAGTTAGTTTAAAAAATAGAGAGGAAATAGTTCAATATTTCCAGAACAAGCAGCTCTGTTTAACTCAATTGGCAGTTCTCAAGAGTATAGATGCTTATTTATCCCGAGGAGGTGGTAGTCGTGGTTCTTATCTTGTGCTTGATGAAGAAGGAGAGCAACTTTTAGTTGAGTTAGGTGATAAATGGAAATCCCGTCCAGAATTAAAAGAATTACGCAAGTTTACTTTAGAGTATCAGTTTACAGATGGAATGCACCAAACAAATTGGGTACCCGTAAGAGAAATCCCAGAAGATAATTTTTGGTTTGAAAACGTATGGAGATCTTTCTTGAAGAAAGATATTTATCGGAAGGAATAATGAAATAGTGAAGAAAAAATTTTATTATCATAATATTGAGGAAATACAAAAAGATTGTCGTGCAAATAATATTGATCTTAAATTTGCCAATAATATAGACATTTTAAATCAAAGTCTTAAGATTTGTAATCGAAAAGTTCCTAATAGATTGGCAATACAACCAATGGAAGGTTATGATAGTGATGACAAGGGTGCCCCTGGAGAATTAACCTTTAGAAGATATAAAAGATTTGCTATGGGAGGAGCAGGTTTGCTCTGGTTTGAAGCAACTGCTATTTTACAAGAAGCCCGTTCCAATCCTCACCAGTTAATCTTAAATGAATCAACTAAATTAGGTTTTTCAGAATTATTAAAATTGACCAAAGAGGCCGCAATGGGTGAATACGGCTCATCTCATGAACCATTTTGTGTTCTACAATTAACTCATTCCGGGAGATTTAGCAAACCCCACGGACAAAGAAAACCTTTAATTGCTGTTCATGATTCTGTTTTTGATAAGGTAGTCAATATAGATAAAGATTATCCAGTACTTAGTGATGATGAGTTAGAATATATTCAGGAACATTTTATAAAAGTAGCTAAATTGGCCTATGAAGTAGGATTTGATGCAGTAGATATTAAATCTTGTCACCGATATCTTATTTCGGAGTTATTAGGTGCCAGGACACGAAAAGGGAAGTATGGAGGTTCTTACGAGAATAGGACTAAATTTTTAAAAGAGACAATCGAAATCATCAAGAAAGAGATTCCAAATTTAATTATTGCGGTACGTTTAAACGCTTCTGATGTGGTTAGAGCTGAAAACGATTGGGGAATCAAGAAGATAGATAGTGAAAGTAAGATAGAAATTGATTTAGATGAATCAAAAAAATTAGTTAAAGAATTAAAAAAATCAGGATTATCCTTACTTAACATAACTGCTGGGACGCCGTATTTAAATCCACATGTTAACCGTCCTTATGACCAACCAGTAAATGGAGGATATGATGAACCAGAACATCCATTAAAGGGAGTGGAAAGATTATTTAAGTTAAGTGGAGAAATACAAAATGAAATTCCTGATTTACCAATAGTAGGCAGTGGTTATAGTTGGTTACGGCAATTTGGAGCAGCAGCAGCAGCAGCAAATATAGAAAATGGTCAGCATGTCTTTGCTGGATTTGGCAGACAAGCTTTTGCTTACCCAACTTTTGCAATAGACATATTAGAAAAAGGACAATTAAATCCTAAAAAATGTTGTATAACCTGCAGCAAGTGTTCACAACTTATGATTTATGGAGTTAATACTGGTTGTGTGGTTCGTGATTCTGAAATTTATGCTCCAATATTTAGAAAATATCAAAATAATTGAAATTAATGTAGAAAAATAGGAAATGATTAATGAATAATAAAGCTGTAGTAATTAGAGAAAAGGGGTGTATTAGGGTAGAAACAATCCCCTTTTCCCCACTTCCTAGTGATTATATAAGAGCGAAAGTATACAGAGCAGGCATCTGCGGAACAGATATAGAGCTTTTTAACGGGACTATACCATATTTAAAGACTGGAAAAATATTTTACCCTATTATCCCTGGACATGAATGGGCAGGCAAAGTAGTTGAAGTTGGAAGTAAGGTTAAAAATTTTAAGAAAGGCGATAAAGTTACAGGAGAACTTCATTTAGGATGCGGATTTTGTGATAATTGCAAACAGGGAAAATATAATGTGTGCCTTAATATCAAAAGGATAGGGATAGGAGATTTACCCGGAGCTTTGGCTAGTTATTTACAATTACCAGAAAATATGTAGAAGAATATCCTTTTATTTAATAATTAGAGATAAAAGAGGGTGACAATTTTGAAAACTAGAGCAATGGTATTAGAGAATTTCGAGAAAAAACTTCAAATGAGAGAAATTGAAATTCCTCCTTTAACCGACGGAGAGGTTTTAGTTAAAATCACTGCTTCTGGAATATGTGGTTCAGATGTTCATATGTTAAAGGGAAATGACCCTCGCATACCTTTGCCAATAATTTTGGGGCATGAAGGCGTAGGAAGAGTTGCTGAAGTTAAAGGAAAAAAATTAACAATCCATCGAGAAGAATTAAAGACGGGAGATAGTATTATCTGGAATAGGGGAATCTCTTGTGGAGAATGTTATTTTTGTAAAATAAAAAATATTCCTGCTCTTTGTCCCGACCGTTGGGTTTATGGTATTTCCAAATCTTGCCGGGAAGAACCTTATCTTAACGGTTGTTATGCGGATTATATTATACTTTCTAATAATACTGATATTTTTAAAATTCCTGATGAAATTGACCCTGCAGTATTAGTTTCCGCTTCCTGCTCAGGGGCCACCGCTGCTCATTGTTTTGATTATATTAATCTCAAGACAGGAGATGTGGTTTTAGTGCAGGGACCAGGACCTTTGGGCATTTTTGCTACTTACTTCGCCGCACACTACGGAGCTAGCCAGATTATTATAATAGGTGGGACTGAAAAAAGGCTAGAGATGGCTAAAAAATTTGGAGCAACTGTTACTTTAAATAGACATACAATGAGCGTTGAAGAAAGGAAAAAAGAGATAATGAATTTAACTAATGGTCGAGGAGTAGATTATGCCATAGAAGCAGTAGGTCAACCATCTGTGGTAAAAGAAGGACTGTCGCTTGTTAGGAATGGTGGAGCTTATCTTTCGGTAGGTTTTGGAGAACCGAAAGGCAATATAGAGATTGACTGTTTTACAGATATTGTTCGAAAGAATTTAACTTATCAAGGGGTTTGGGTAAGTGATACTTCGCATCTTTATATAGCCATGAATTCTATTCTTAAGGATACTGAATTATTTTCATCTTTAATAACTCACCGATTTCCTCTTGAAAAAGCTAATGAGGCCTTAGAAGTAATGAGTAATCGAGAGGCTGTAAAGGCAGTATTAACTTCCAATTAAAATTGACTTAAAAATTTATTTGACTTTTTGTATAAAAAATTTGACAAAACTAGATTCCCTTTTATATAATTAAAACATAAATAGAAACTATTTCTATGATATAGAAATAGAACAAGGATTACAAAATGGTAAAATCGAAACCTAACTACCCCATAAAGGTTTTAAATAAATCATTTTCTATTCTTGAAGTTCTGCTTCAACAAGGTTCTGCCATGAACATGACCGAAATTAGTGAAAAATTAGGATTATATCCCAGTACTATTCACCGCATATTAGATACGCTAAAACACTGGGGTTATGTGGATCAGGACCCCAACACACAAAAATACCAACTAGGCCTAAAGTTATTAGAATTAGGTATGGCTAAGTTTCACCAAATGGATTTAGTAAGAGAGTCTACTCCTTATTTAAAAGAATTAGTAAATCAATGTAATGAAACTGTACATTTAGGAGTTCTGGAAGAAGGAGAAGTTCTTTACTTGGCCAAAGAGGAGTCATCCCAACCCATAAGGATGTGCTCTTATGTAGGTAAAAGAGCTCCCCTTCACAGTACTGCTTTGGGGAAGGTGCTGTTGGCTGATCTATCAGAAGAAGAAAGAAGAAAAATCTTGGAACAAAAGGGGCTTCCCCGCATTACGGAAAAGACCATAACTGATAAGGAGGAGTTAGAAAAGGAACTTAATAGAATAAAAAAACAGGGCTTTGCTTCAGATAGAAGAGAAAACGAAGAAGATGTTTGTTGTATAGCCGGTCCGATTAAAAATTACCAAGGGAAGGTAGTAGCGGCTATTAGTATCTCCAGTCCTGCATATCGTGTAGACAGTAACAAGCAAAGTCATTTAATAGAGACACTTATTGAGATAACTAAGAAGATATCTAAAAGATTGGGATATAAAGAAAAATCGGAAAAAGAAGAAAAGAAGGAGGTGAAGGCTATAGAAAAATTTAGCAAAGTGTAAAGAAAAATTTTCAGAAGAGTTTAATTATAATTTTTTAGGAGGTTTTGTAAAATGTTAAGGAAAATGTTGTTTGTATCCATTATAATTGCGCTAGTAGCTACCGTTGCTTTTACTAGTATGGGAAAAGAGATGTGGAAACCTACAAAGCCCATTACTGTAATTGTTCCCTGGGGAGCTGGTGGTTCTACGGATCAGATAACTCGTATTTTAGCGGGAGAATTAGAAGGAAAATTAGGTCAGAAAATTGTTATAGTCAATCAACCTGGTGGTTCTGGTTCAGTAGGAACAAAGACAGCTTTAGATGCGAAAAGAGATGGTTACACCTGGACGGCAGGAATGATTGGAGATTTAGGGACATATGCTATAAAAGGCTTTTTGGATACCAAAGCAGAAGATTGGCATCTATATTTTGGAGTAGCGAATGTAGACGTCGTTTCAGTTCATCCAGATACTCCCTATAAAGACTTTGGTGATTTATTGGAGGCTTTCAAAGCTAAACCTGGAGAAATTGCAGTAGCTACTGCAGGAGAAACCTCTTGTGGCCATGTCGGCATGGAGAGCATTAAAAAATATACCGGGATAGAATATAAACATGTAACTTATGAAGGAGGAAATCCTGCAGTTATTGCCTGTGTTAGAGAGGAAGCTGAGGTTGTACCTCAACTCGCGTGTGAGGAAGTTGATATGATCAGGGCTAAAAAACTTCGTCCCCTTGCTGTATTAGATAATAAACCATTAAGTATAAAAGATTATGGAACAATTCCCCCTATAACAAAATGGATTCCTGAATTTGTTCCGGCGCCTCTCTATTTTGGTATTTTTGTTCCCAAAGGAGTACCAGAAGAAGTAGTTACCACTTTAAATTATTTGTGGGAAGAAGTGATAAAGAATTCAGAAGCAGTGAAAAAATATGCAGATGATAGAGGAGCTGTATTTACACCTTATTGGGGCACAGAAGCCTTAGTAAAAGCCTTTCCTTTAATTCAAAATAACGCCTGGCTCTATTATGACGCAGGTAAAGCTGAAATTTCGCCAATGGAAATTGGTGTACCTCGACCATAAAGTAATTGAAATTTTTACTAACAACGGGGAGACTATCTTTTAAAAGTATCCCCGTTGTTAGTATTTTTTAAAAAATTATAGTGCTATTTTGTATTAGGAAATATTTTTGATAATTATTGATACATAATTTAAAGAGGTAACTTGGCTAATGAAACCAGAAGATATGAATAAAGCTGACTTTTTCACTTCGATATTTTTATTTTTATTAGGGTTGATTGTTTTTATTATATCTATTAGAATGCCTACTTTTAGGGAGCTAGGAGCCAACCCTTATTCTGCTCCGGGAATAGTTCCAATGATTTTGGGTGTTATTATAGTAATTATGGGGGCTATTCTTTTTACACGTTCTGTTATTAGCAAGGGATATAAAATTAGTTTGTCGTTTCAGGGTCTGAAGTTATTTTTTAAAAATAATTCAATTAAACGTCTTTTTATTGCTCTTTTTTTATCCGTATTTTATGTTATTTTATTGGGGAAAATTAATTATTTTCTATTAACAACTCTATATATCTTTTTGTTTGTTTGGAGCTTTGAATTAAAAACAAAAAAAACTTTATTTTTTGCTCTTCTTGAAGCTGTTTTAATTGCTGCTTGTATATCTTACGTTTTTCGCTATTTATTTTTAGTTACACTTCCTTAAATAATATGGAGGATTTTAATGTTCGAAGGGTTAATTCAATTAGGACAAGAATTAAGTAAGTTTTTAACTCCCCGATTTATTTTCGACGTACTCTGGAGTACACAATTGGGAATCATTGTTGGTATGCTTCCTGGTTTAACCGCAACTATGGGAGTAGCATTAATGACTACTCTTACTTATAAATTTGCCAGCAGTCATGCTGTTTTGATTTTAATTTGTATGTATATCGGTGCCATATATGGTGGTAGCCGCACTGCTATTTTAATTAACATTCCTGGAACACCTGCTAATGCAGCTACTACTGTTGATGGTAATCCATTAGCAAAACAAGGAAAAGCCGGACAGGCAATGGGTATAGCAACTACAGGATCATTCCTGGGTTCTATCTTTGGCATGGTAATGTTAGCAATTTTCACTCCTATTATTGGTAACGCTGCTCTTAATTTTCATTCTTTTGAGTATTTCTGGTTAACAATTTTCGGAATTGTTATTTGTGGTTCTTTGACAGCACCAAAAGACCCTTTAAAGGGTTGGATTTCTGGCTTCCTTGGCCTTTTTATTGCTACCATCGGAATGGAAGCAATGCACGCTTATCGACGTTTTTCATTTGGAAACATAAATCTTGCTGGAGGGATTGAGCTTCTTCCAGCAATGATTGGGGTTTTTGGCTTTTCTGAAATTTTAATGGTTATGAAGCAGCCAGCAGTAAGGATTGTAAGTAATAAAATTGAGAGAGTAATTCCCAGTCTGAAAGATATTTTAAAAT
>Ga0190359_1001756_pt1 | contig 13401 bp, 12 predicted proteins | sample 48721823_MG_FD_161269 | JGI IMG/M metagenome (GOLD analysis project Ga0190359, IMG submission 161269) | Hydrothermal vent microbial mat bacterial communities from Southern Trench, Guaymas Basin, Mexico - 4872-18-2-3_MG | ecosystem: Environmental > Aquatic > Marine > Hydrothermal vents >...
GCGTGAAAGTCACGCGCGTCGCCGGCTGTGTGCGGATCGAGCGCGGCGGAGCGGAACCGGTGGATGCTGCAATCGGTGATTTGCTTTATGCAGGAGATGTGCTCTCTGTTGAGAAGGACGCAAAGGTCCAGCTAGCCTTTCCCGGCAATACCCTGGTGCTGCTCAAAGAGAACTCTGTCCTTTCATTGAGCGAGCTGGTGCCTGAAGAACGCACCCGATGCGCGCTTACAGCCGGTTACCTGCTGGCCAACCTTAAGGAGGCGCTTTCACCAGGCGCGACCTTTGAAGTCGAGACCCCAACTGCTCTCGCAGTGGTAAGAGGAACCGTTTTCGAGGTTGAAATACACGAGCCGGGCGAGGAAGGCGGCACGCCGCCGGTCCACTTCTACGGACACCAGGGAGAAGTGGAGCTTCTATTCGCAGAGGAAGTGCTCCGGCTGGGCCCCGGCGCGCTCATTCAGCTGGAGGTTGGGAAACTGCCCCGTATCCTAAAGCATTCACGCAAGCTGGAAGATGTCCTGCAGATGTTCGACCCTGAGTACTGGGAAGAACGAGCTAAGGAGGAAATCGAAGAGGAAATACAAAAAAGGCTGCCCAAGTTCTTCTAGCCATTGGCCGGCGGGATTCCCTCGCGCCGCATCAATTCTTCTATGCGCCCATGCAATAGGCGGGCGACATCCAGATACACCTCGGTGTCCTCACCTATCGGGTCTGGGATATCCCAGTCCTCATAACGGAAGTCCAGATCCGGGCCGAGAACCCGCTTCACCGGGAAGTCCGCGTCCAGGCTAACCACCAGGTCGTAATCGGCCGGCTCAAGACTTGAAAGCCCCTTTGAACGCAATCCTTCCGTGCTTATTCCCAGCGAGCGCAGTGCGCTCAACGAACCCTCACTAATGCTTCCCATAGGCGCGACACCGGCACTTGACACCTCCACCGCATTCCCGCAGAGATGACGACAGATAGCCTCCGCCAGCGGCGAGCGGCACGCGTTGCCGATACAGTAAAAGAGAATTCGGACGGGTTCAGCCACCGCTGCCTATTCTCGCATACTGACCTGCCAGAACGGAAGCCTAAGGTTCAGCAGCAACCTCAGGCCTGCTGACGTTGGGAAGTGCTTTGCAGCTGTGCTACAATCTTTTATGGCCAGGTCGAGTATGACAGGCTGCATATTGGTGGTTCTCGTTACTGCAAAATTCAACAGTGGGTTCCTCCATTATTGAGATAATCCCTGGGTTTGCCCTGTATAATAGTGAACCTATACGTAACGCGCCCTGCAGGAGGCTTTAATGACCGATATTCACGAAAGCGACTTTGAAGAACTGGTCGAAAAGAGCGAGATACCCGTGCTCGTCGACTTCGGCGCTACGTGGTGCCCGCCGTGCAAGATGATAGAGCCGATCGTCGAACGCATCTCAAAAGAGTACGATGGCACGCTCAAAGTGTATGAAGTTAACACAGACAACGATCCCGGACTGGCAAGAAGGTTCGGCATCACCGGCGTGCCCACGCTGATATTCTTCAAGAACGGCGAACCCGTCAAATTCATCGTCGGCTTTCGCGAATACGACGCGCTGAAGGCGATAGTCGACAGCATCCTCTAGCCGCACCGAGACAATCGCAATGCCTACCCCTTACCCCAGACCCGCTCTCCACTTCGGTTCCGATGGGTATCGGGGCGTCATCGGCGACACTTACTCGTGGGAACATATCTCCAGGATGACCGCTGGCACGGCAGGCTACCTGCGCGATTCCGGCGCAGAGACGGGTGCTCCCATCCCGATAGGATACGATACGCGTTTCCTCGCGCCGTATTTCGCGCGCGCGGTGTATCACGCATTGCGCGAAGAGGGATTCAGCCCCGTGATATCTACCACGTTCTGCCCTTCCCCCTACCTGTCGTTCGCCGTGAAGCGGATGGGCGCGCCGATGGGGATAATGATCACGGCGAGCCACAATCCCGCCTGTTTCCTTGGCTACAAACTAAAGGGTCCCGAAGGCGGGAGCGCGCTGCCGGACGTTAACAAAGCTGTTGAGGATCTAGCCAACGAGGCCGAACCGGACTATGACCCGGAATCTGCATTCGCTTTCACACAGGAATACGATGAGTTTGACTTGCGAGACGAGTATACCGAGGTGATGAAGGGTTACGCCGGGTCGGCATTGACCGACGGCGCCTTTGACCTCACGATCGACTTCGTTAGGGGCGCAACTACTCACGTCTATCTGCGGACACTGAAAAGCCTCGGGCTGGAATTCGCGGCGATTCACACGGAGCGGGATCCGCTATTCGCCGGCGGCAAGCCTGAGCCCACTCCGGAACAGCTGGAGGAGCTGACCGGCTGGGTGGGTGCCGGCAGTGAAACAGCCTTCGGCGCTGCCTTTGACGGCGACGGTGACCGCTTGGGACTGATAGATGAATCCGGCCAGTTTGTGCCGCCGGAGGACATATACGCCATCTGCCTGCTCCACCTCGTCGAGGACCGTAACCTGCACGGGCGCGTCATCAAGTCCGTGAGCTTCTCCACGCTGATTGACCGTGTTGCTCTGGAGCTGGACCTGCAAGTTATCGAGGTTCCTGTTGGATTCAACCACTCAACGAAAGAACTACTCCAGGCAGGGACGCTCATGGCGGCTGAAGAAAGCGGCGGATTTGGATTCGGCTTCCACCTGCCCGAGCGCGACGCATTGCTGGCGCTCATCATTGTGCTGTCCACCATGGCCGAGCGGAAAGCGCAACTCCACGAGCTGCGCGAGCGCATTGCAGAGCGCTTCGGACATCCGTATTTCCACAGGGAGGACATTCCTCTGGCTAACATGGCTCAGGCGGAAGCAGTCCGCCAGAGGGTTGCCATCATCAGGGACAACCCTGAGCTGGCAGGCATACAGACGGCTCGCATCTCCGAGCTCGACGGCATGAAGATGATATTCCCCGAGGGATTCTTGCTGCTGCGCTTTTCAGGAACGGAACCGCTGCTGCGCATTTACTGCGAGCATAAGGCAAAGAACCAGGAGAAAGAACTCATCCAGCGGGTAAGGGAATTCCTGTTTCAGAGCTAACGGTGGATCTACAGGAGATCCTCCAGGACTTCCAGCGCGGCATAATCGGTAAGATCCCAGGCCAGCGGCGTTAGCGTCGCGCAGTACTCTTCTATGGCGCGGACATCGCTGCCCTCTCTCTTATCCTCTTTGACCCGTTCGCCGGCAATCCAGAAGAACGGACGACCCCGGGGGTCGGTCATCTTCTGGACGACATCCTTATAGCCGCGAAATCCGGTGAAGCAAGCACGTACCCCTCGCACCTCGTCCCGGGGAACATCGGGCACGTTCAGGTTCAGGAAACGCCGGCCGTTGAACAGCCTTATCGTCCGTTCCTTATCAGGATGGGGCCAGGGCCTGCTGGGGGGCTTGCCGAAGAACAGACGCTCAACCAGCTCCAGGAGCAATTGAGAAGCTGTGGCAAAGTTGCCGCGCCCGCGCGAATCCAGGGATATCGATATAGAAGGCACGCCCAGCATAGCACCTTCCATCGCGCCGGCCACGGTGCCCGAGTAGGTCACATCTTCGGCCAGGTTCTGCCCCTCGTTTATTCCCGACACCACCAGATGCGGAGGCCTGCCACGCATAAGCTCCAGCACACCCAGCATCGTGCAGTCTGTCGGCGACCCCGAGCACGAGTAAGCGCGACAGCCGCTGAGCGCGTCGTCCGGCCAGGGGAAATCGGGGCGTTCGTCCAGCCTTAAGGGTTTGTGCAGCGTTATAGAGTGGCTTGCGGCACTGCGCGGGCTTTCCGGCGCCACAATGGTGAGTTCGCAGATGGGCGAAAGCACCCTTCCAAGCTCCACCAGCCCCCGGCCCAGAATGCCGTCGTCGTTTGTGGCGAATGCCCTGAACACTTCCGCGTCTCCTGTTGCCACAGGCAATTCTAGCATGCCCGGACACGCCTGAATCAAAGACCCGCGCCGTTGAGGCGCACCAGTGGGTCTGCTACAATCACGGGCAAGTGCCCGCTCGCATTCTCATACTGACCACAACCGGCTCCTGGGGTGGGGCCGAAAATCAAATCGTGCAACTTGCACGGCGCCTGTCAACGCAAGGGGACCAAGTGACAGTCGGGACACTGGCTGACGGAGACGGGTCCCTGCTACAAGAGCTGTCAACAACCCCGGAGATTGCGACTTTCTCGCTGCACGTAACGAAGCGAGCGCCCTGGCGGGTGATGGATCTAGCTGTCAGGCTCGGCGAAAACCGACCCAACTTGATCATTGCCAACTTATTCCATGCATACATCTCATCTAGAATCTTGGGGAAACTGCTGAAGCGAATCTCTGTCGTAAGCGTTTTCCATTCCAGCGGACAGGGAAGATGGCGAAGCCTGCTGGACCGGCTTACGATGCAACTCAGCGACTGCTTTGTGGCTGTGAGCAACGATAGCGCACAATTCGCCAGGGAAGAACTCAGGGTGCCGGAGAAGAAGCTGCGCTTCATTCCCAACGGTGTGGATGTCGAATGGCTGCGCTCACCTCAAGCTCCACGAGAAGAGACAAGAAAGCAACTAGGACTGGCGGAGCGGGATTTTGTCATCGGCTGTGTGGCGCGGTTTCATCCGGTCAAGGACCACGAGACACTGCTCCGGGCTTTCGAGAAATTGAGACGGAGCAAAGAAGGAAAACACGCGCGATTGCTGCTTGTCGGCAAGGGAGAAGACGGCCTGAAGGTGCGCGCACTCGCTGAGCAGCTAAGACTGCTGGAACATGTAGTGTTCACAGGTTTCCGCAGAGATCTGCCGGAAATCTATTCTGCGATGGACGCGTTCTGCCTGACAAGTCGGCACGAAGGAATGCCAACCGCAGTACTCGAAGCCATGGCAGCGACGCGACCTGTTGTCGCCACTGAGGTTCCAGGGACATCGGACGTCCTGCACCACGGACAGAACGCGCTGCTTGCCCCGGCAGGCGACGCGACCGCGATTGCCTTAGCTCTTTCCAGGATAATCAACGATCCGGAGTTGGCTTCCAGACTGACCAGGCAGGCCTCTGCCGATGTATCAGAGCGATATGGCATTAAGGCGTGCGCTGCCGCATATTGCACGCTGATACGAGAGCTGCTTTAGAGCGGAGCCAGGTGGCACTCCTCGTGACTGGCATCGTCTTGCTGAAGTCAAGCCGCTAAATTCAGTCCTTCCGACAGCTTCCCCAAGCAATGCATAGGATGTAAAATATGGCCCAGCCCGCTCAAACCGAAACACCTACGGGGATGGAAGGATATCTAACTTTAAGCCGCCCTAACGCCTGGATCGCAGGCTTTTGCCTGCTCCTGGCTGTCGCGCTCGGCATTATGTGGTCTTACATTGCGCTGGCAGCGGTCGCCGCCGCCGGCCTGATTGTGCTGTACCTCCTTCTGCGCAATCCCTACTGGGCATTTCTTGCGTTCATGTTCTCGCTGCCTTTCGCCACCCTGCAGTTGATTCCCGTCAGAGGTATATCGAACCTGGCGTTCATGGCAGTCATTGTGCTTTTTTTCAGCATACTACTCAATCTCCGCAGACTTCCCGCCTTCAGGCCTGGCGGCCTGGGCGCCAAGCCCTGGCTGTTCGCCACATTCATCGCGCTGGCAATGCTGGGTACGCTCTTTTCAGTTGACCAAGGCATCGCGGCAAAGTTTACAGGCATGGCGGTTACAGTCTTCTCGCTGTATTTCGTTGGCACGCTCCTGCTGACAACCCCGGAGAGGTGGCATCAGGCCGCTAATAGCTTCCTCCTAGGAGCGCTCGCAAGCGCTATTATAATTCTCTATGGCTTCTTTTTCTCAACCCGTGCTCTGCAGGATGGCTTGTACCGCGCTCAATACTCTACAGGGGGTGGAGCTATTGGAATCACTATTAGCTTCCTGGTGGCTGTTCCCCTGGCACTCATCCTTGCGGAGACAGAGAAGCGATGGCAAGTGCGGACTTTCTACTACTTAGTTGCACTGACTTCAGTGGGTGTGATCCTGTTTTCAGCGACCCGAAGCGCCTGGCTGGCGCTGGCGGTCCTTGTGCTGATCGAGTTCATAAGGCGCCCGGTCAGGACGGCAATTGCTCTAGGCCTTACGGCAGCTCTGTCAATCGGCCTTGTTAGCATGTATCTGCCTTCCACATACCAGAAGTACGCAGCGCGGATCTTCATCGCATTCAATCCCGAGTACGGACCACAGGCTCAGATAGGTTTTCGGATCGAGAACTACAACGTGGCCTTGCGTATGCTGGCGAGTTACCCCGCACTGGGCGTGGGAATGAACAACTTCGCAGCTCATGCCGGGCGCTTCGGTCGTGTCAGCATTCCTGCCGACTTTCGCCTGAATGCTCATAACGCGTTCCTCGAGCTGCTGACAGGAGCAGGCCTTCTCGGAGGCATTGCGTACATCCTTGTCTGGCTGTTGACATTCTACGAATTCATTTTCGTGGCCAGACGCGGGCCGCCCTCAATGCGACCGCTCGCAATCGGCCTGGCGCTGGGCTTTTTGATGTTCACCATTCACTCGATGTTCCATTCGCCGCATTCAGTGCTGTTGCTCGCGCCCATCTTCGCGCTGGGGAGTGTGATGCGCCGCGACTTGCTGCGAAAGCGGGCCGCTCTGGGGTGATCAAAGCCTAACGACCTTCGAGGGATTCGCAGTGTTGCCTATTGCGTTTCGCGTATCCAGGATAAGGCGGGAGTGCTCGACAACGAACGGCCAGTCGTAAGACTGGTGGTCAGTCGTAACAACGACAAGGTCCTGCTCGCTTAACAATTCAGGACTCAGCTCGACCCGGGATAGCTTCACTCCGTTGTATTCAAACTCAGGCACGTATGGGTCGTTGTAGGAGATGTTGCCTTCGAGTTCCAACAGCTCCTCAATGATGGAAAGCGCGGGAGACTCTCTTGTGTCATCGATATCGCGCTTATAGGTAACGCCGAGGATCAGGATGCGCGCGCCGTTTATCGGTATTTTGCGCTGATTGAGCAGCTCGACGATTCGATCCACAACGTAACGAGGCATCGCCGAGTTCACATGATCCGCGAGTTCGATGAAGCGCGTCCGGTAGTTCAGCTTCCGCATTTTCCAGGACAGGTACAGCGGGTCGATCGGGATGCAGTGCCCCCCAAGTCCCGGACCGGGATAGAAGGGCATAAAGCCGAACGGCTTGGTCTTTGCGGCTTCAATTATCTCCCAGACGTCCACGCCAAGCTGATGGCAGATTATCGCCATCTCATTGATTGCGCCGATATTTATCGCACGAAACGTGTTCTCCAGAAGCTTGACCATCTCGGCCGCCATCGCGCTGCTCACCGGCACGAGCTCTTTTACCGCCTGTGAGTAAAAGGCGCTCGCAGTCTCGGTGCATCGCGGGGTGATACCGCCAATTATCTTTGGCGTATTCCGCGTATTAAAGCTGGCGTTGCCGGGGTCCACCCGCTCAGGAGAAAAGGCCAGGAAAAAGCCGCTACCGACCTTCAGCCCGCTCTTCTCCAGAATAGGCAGCACAAGCTCTTGCGTTGTGCCCGGGTAGCTCGTGCTTTCAAGCACGATGAGCATCGGGCGGTGCATTCGCTGAGATATTTCATTGCAGGCGCGCAGGATATGCGTTATATCCGGCTCGCGCGATTTGGAAAGCGGAGTTGGAACACAGATAGAGACTGCATCGAGAGAGCGGACAACATCGTAGTCTGTCGTGGCTCGCAGCTTCCCGCTATCCACCACCCTGGCAAGTCTCTCGCCCTCTATGTCACGGATGTAGTTGTGGCCTGAGTTTATCTGGTCAACCTTCTCCTTGCTCACGTCCACGCCTGTGACGTTAAATCCGGCGTCAGCGAACTCCACGGCCAGCGGCAAGCCGACATATCCGAGGCCAACCACCCCGACAGCCGCTTCGCGCGATACCAGTTTATCAATGAGGTCCATAATGTTTCCGGAGATTCTAGCAGAAAAGCGCCGCAGCCCGCCCCACGCTGTGATGCTCACGGGCGCGCAGACGCCCGGCAGCGTCCGAGGACTATCCCGCAGCTTGGCCGTGCACCGCGTGCTCCTCCTCAAGCGTACGCATCTCTTCGGGCGAGTAGGTAACACGGTCGGTCACCCTTAAATCTTCGACTATCTTGCCATCATACAGGCGGATGATGCGCCGAGAGTGATTAGCGATGAACTGCTCATGGGTCACAACCAGCAGCGTTATTCCAGAGTCGTTCAAGCGCTGGAATAGCTTCATTATTTCAATGCCCGCCTTGCTGTCTAAGTTGCCCGTCGGTTCGTCGGCAAGGATGATGGATGGCTCGTTCACAATCGCCCTGGCGATGGCTACCCTTTGCTGTTCGCCGCCAGAAAGCTCATTACTCTTGTGCGTCAGGCGGTCACCGAGCCCCACCGCTATAAGCGCTTTCCGCGCCCGTTCGCGGCGGTTCCCGGGCCTGGGCGAATAGACCAGCGGCAATTCGACGTTCTCCTGAGTCGTGGTTCTGGGCAGCAGGTTGAACGTCTGGAAGACGAATCCTACGCGCTGATTGCGTATGCGGGCCAGTTCAACATCCGAGAGCTTGGTGACATCCTGACCATCCAGCAGGAAAGTGCCTTCCGACGGGCGGTCCAGGCAACCCATGATATTCATCACAGTGGACTTCCCGGAACCGGATGGGCCCATAACAGCGATGTACTCGCCCTGCTCAATGGAGAACGAAACCCCGCGCAGGGCATGAACTTCGTACTTGCCCATCTCATAGGTCTTAGTGACGTCCTGGAGTTCAATTAGAGTTGCGGGATTGCCCATTGCTAGATGTCGCCAACCATAGAGAGTATCTTGAGATAGGTCGCCTGATAGTCTATCTGAGCATTAAGGCGCCCGAGCTCAGCCTCCAGAAGGGATTCCTGAGCCTGGATCACGTCAAGGGTTTCAGCAAGCCCGACCTTGTTTCTCTCGACCTGTATGTTAAAGTTCTCACGCGCCACGGTCACGTTGCTGTCTGAGAGTTCAAGCTGCACCTTTTTGCTTCCCAGCTCCCGGAACAGCCCTTCCCACTCCTGGCGAAGCTCCTGGTTGGCCTTTTCAAAGCTAATTCTGGCAGCCTCCAGGTCCTGCTCGCCCTGCGCCAGCCGTGCCTTGCCCGACCGCTTGGCCCAGGGGAGCGTGTAGACAAGCATCAGCGAATAGCTCTCGTCGTCAAGGTTTCGCATCGCGGCGCCCGCAGTGCCCGCTTCGCCCTGGCGCTCATAATCGACAGTCAGAGACAGGTCAGGGCGCAGCTCGCTGCGCAGATACCCCACTGACAGCTCTGTGTTGCGTAACACTGTCTGCGCATCTTCCAATCTTGCGCTGGCAGCCCGCACGCGCGGCCAATCCTCTTCAACGTCTACGTTGAGCTCTGCCGGCGAGACGTCCAGCTCCGGCAGCACGTCCAGCGGCTGATCAACTCCCAGAAGCAGCCCGAGCTCGTCCAGGAAGTCTATATACCTTTTCTGGTCGTCTACCATGCGCCCTTTCTGAGTCAGAACGTTGTTTACCGCCTGGAGGACATCAGCACGAATCGAGAGCCCAACCTTGTGCCGCTCATAGTTGCGCTCCAACAGCCGAATCGCAGCCTCCAGGTTCGTGCGGCGCACGTGCAGCGCCTGCTGCTGGGATACGAGAGTGTAGTAAAGAATGAAAGTCTGATATCGCAGGTCTCGTGTGGTTTCATCCAGCCGAAGCTTCTCATAGGGCTGCCGGTTAAGCGCCTGCCTGACCTCAAACCAGTTGGCGGCGCGCCCGAAGCCCCGGCCCAGCGGGTGCGTCCAGCGAAAGCCCACCTTTCCGCCGTATGATTTCGGGATGGTCTGCGCAGCGGCTCCGACTTGCGAAATCTCTGAGCGACTCAACTGGTGGCTCACACTGAACCTGTCACCGCCGGGGAACCGCTCGCTGAGTTCCACTGAGTAGTAAGTGCTCTTGCTGGTCGAGATAGAGCTGCTCGTGGCCAAAGAGCTGGCGCCGCTGCGTTCGGTCGAATTCAGACCTGAAGTCACCTGAAGCACCGTGTCGAACGGCGCAAGTGCAAGGTCTACGCTGAAACGCGACCGCTCAAAGGTGGCGCGAGCCGCCCGCATCGTATAGCTCTCCCGCGTGACCACATCGAGCGCCTCCTCCAGGCTGATCACCATTCGCCCGGAAAGGTCCAGCTCGGGGATCTCAAAGAGCGAGGGGTCAATCTCATACGGCTCCGCCCCGGCCGGAGCTTCCGCCGGGGCTGCATCAGCACCATTACTGCCATGCAGGAACCGTGACTGCGTTGCACCAACTTCTATCGCGGACGAATCGTCCGCCAAAGCGAGCGTTACCGCGCATATAAGTGCGGCCACAACTCCCAGAACCAAGCAAAAATGACGTTGCATCAGTCTTCAACCTAAGATGCGGCTAATGATGTAGAAGTTCCCTGCCGCGTTTTGTTCATGCGTAGCTTTGTGACCTCAGCCCATCGAGGAACCCTTCATAAATGGGTGCAAGCTGGTAGACAAATACGGCGGCAATGATGCCTCCAAGCACAACGCCCCATATGACAAAGACGACCACCGCCTGGGCCACCGTTATGTCACTGCCCTGGGAGATTGAAATCACCGAGTATGCCAAAGCGACCAATCCGAGAATGACACCGGCTATCTCAAGCCCGCCAATCGGAGGAGCACCGCCCTGCGCCACCAAATATGCGCCTACCGAGTGAATTGCGAAATATCCAACAACCACGCCGAAAAGCAAATAGTAGTACGCCAGCGTCGAGAGCATAACTTTCAGCGACAACTGATTCCCGAACGCTCTGGACAAAATCCAGTATACGTATCCGAATAAGAGCCAAAGCACGGGCCACAGCAGGACTATCCCGAGAATGCTCGACATCACCAGATCGAATACGTCTGTCATCCTGTTTAAGCCAAACTCAAACACCACCGGCTTGTAAGTCTGATTGGCGTATCCCACCAGCGCACCGTTGAGCTGGTCCCGCGCGAACTGTTCAAACGACGCCAGCAGAAAGCTCTTCTGCATTAGAGCGTACAACGACATGAACAGGCCGCCTACGACAACCAGCAACAGGCTGAAAAAGAAGTTGTCATCCTGACCCATGCTCTTCAAGGAGTACGTCGGCGCGGTGATTGCGTAGAAGACGTTCTTGAAGAACTGAAGGCCCATCGCCAAGATGCTGAGGATAATCGCACCCACGAGCATCCATTGGAGCAGTTGGTCGGTGTCCCCGCCCTGAAAAAGAAACGCAGGCGCAGATTGCCACAGCGTGAGTGCCATCATGAGTCTCCTGCTACTCGAGTTTCACATTAACGGATTCGTATACATCCACGTGCTTCAGGCCGGAGAAGTTGACGACAAAGGTTCCGGCCGCCATATCGTGCAATCCCATCGCACGCGGATGCACCAGCGCCACTATTATACTAAACCCTAGCGATACTACCAAAACCACCGCGCGAATCGCACAAGCGCCAAGACCAACGAAGTCTCCGTACGTGGACACAATGCGAAGGTTCAGCCAGCTCATACCGAACGTTCGATTTACCAGCGCAAACGAGACGAAGAAATAGATGTAGTCCAGTATAAGCACCAGTGGTAAGAATCGTAGCGTGAATAGTGACAACGCGACCTGCTTTACTCCGGCAACAAGCCCGCCGCCGCCAAGCTGAAGCACGCTCGGAACGGCTCCCTTGCTGATTCCGGCAAGGAATAATGAGACCACAACATAGCCCAGAATGTAGATAACCCTTGCTACCAGGATGTCCAGCGCGTAACCGAGAATGCGCTTGAAAACATTCGCCAGCCTCCCTTCAGCACCCACGCCCGACATAGTGGGACTGAACTCAGGCGGCGCGTCGGGCATGAAATCCCCCCTATGCCGGTAAGCATCCTCACCGTGTTCGATGATCTCCTCTTCCGTGGGAGCGTAGACGGCTTCCGCGCAGGCCTTGCAGAGCAACCTGCCTTTCTTGATTACCAGGCAGTCGTTGCAGTAGTACGCGGCGCACACCGGGCACTGGGCAATGGCCGGAACATCGGGGTGATTGCGGCAATAGACAACCGCCTCCTCCGGCACTGCCGGGGCCACCTCTTCTCGCGGAGGAGCGGCCGGCTCGACCACCGGAGTGGCAGGCACCGCCCGTTCGCTCTCTTCGAGCATTTCCTCCGGCGTGGTGAGTATGCGCCAGAGGTCGAAGTCCGTCTTTGAATCGGACTCCTTGTCCCCTGGGGCCCGGAGGTCGTCAGTCTCGTCTGGACGCTTCGTCCCCATCTCCTACAGTCTCTTCATCCTTTCCGCGATCTGCGTTTTCGCGATTTCGTTTGTTTCTACTTTGAGATAGGCCTCCCATTGTTTCTTGGCCTTGTGTCGCCAGTCCAGCTTCTCATAGGCCAGTGCCAGGTAACGATGCCCCGCGGCAAAGGACGGATCCTCCTTCACCACCAGCTTCCATTGTTCCGCCGCCTGGAGGTAGTCGCCACGGTTGTAGTGGGTCATACCCATTTCGAAGTACGCCTTAGTCGTCGGATCAAGTTTAATCACAGGCATCACCCCCCGCTCTATTGGAGGTGAACGGATTCGAACCGATGACCTTCTGCGTGCAAAGCAGATGCTCTGCCACTGAGCTACACCCCCTTATAGGCTCAATAATTCTAACACAACCTCCATTAGATATGTTCCACAACGAGTCAGCAAGAATGGGTCGTCCTGGACTCGAACCAGGGACCTCATCCTTATCAGGGATGCGCTCTAACCACCTGAGCTAACGACCCGTCATGCGAAATATACCATCGCAATTCAGCCTCTGTCAACGCACACTGGTGCCATATGCCATAATAGCCCCGTGGATGAGCATTCGTGCGATTGCCCCGCCAAGGTCAATCTGAGCCTGGCCATCCTCGGCTACGACCCAGACGCGCGCATGCACGCCGTTGACACGGTAATGGCCAAAATCTCATTGGCGGACACCATCTCGCTGCGGATTACGCAAGGGCACGGAATCAGCGTCGAGTTTTCTTTTGAGCTTGCTTCGGGCGCGCAGGCGAGCGTTAATCCAGAGGAGAATAGCCTGACCCGCGCATATTATGAGCTGGGCAAGCTCGCCGGCGGCGAACTGCCCGGGATGCTCCTGCGAGTCACCAAGCGGATACCCGCAGGCAGCGGGCTCGGAGGCGGGAGCAGCGATGCAGCGGCATTTCTCAGAATGATCAGGGAAATGGCGGCTCAGGCCGCGAGGCCAGAAAGCGGCCTTTCCCGCATCTCGCAACTGACCGACAGAGATTGGCTGGAGCTTGCGGCGCGTGTTGGCGCGGATGTCCCGGCTTTCATGGTGCAGGGACCCGTTAGAGCCCGAGGCTTCGGCGAGAAAGTAGAGGTCGTTGCGCTTGAAAGCCTTAACGAT
>Ga0190359_1001757_pt1 | contig 13400 bp, 11 predicted proteins | sample 48721823_MG_FD_161269 | JGI IMG/M metagenome (GOLD analysis project Ga0190359, IMG submission 161269) | Hydrothermal vent microbial mat bacterial communities from Southern Trench, Guaymas Basin, Mexico - 4872-18-2-3_MG | ecosystem: Environmental > Aquatic > Marine > Hydrothermal vents >...
TGTGTTATCCATTTATTATTTCCCTTCGACACTTTAATTTGCTTTACCATTTTTAAATTATTTCCTTAATTTTCTTTGAAAAGCTTGTTCTGGCGTCTCTAAAATATCAAATCTTAAGCTTCTATGTGGTCTTATCTCATTATACCACTTAAGAAACTCTTCCTTTGTTTTGAAGGCTTTCCTATGGTTTTTATAGATATCAAACCATTTCTCAATCTTGCCATTACTTTGAGGGTGTTTAATTCTGCAAAGGATGTGTTTTATTCCTTTCTCATTAAGAAATTGCTGGAATCTGCAATAATCGTTTGCCATTGTTTTAATAAACTGTGTTCCATGATCACTTATACACTGCTTTATTTGTCCATGTTTCAATGCTTCCTCCATTCCTTCTATTGACTTATCTGTTGTAGGACTACTACACTCTATAAGAGCCAGAATTTTTCTACTTGCATCATCCTCTACCCCAAAAGCCCATTCGTTTTCATTACTACAGTACCAATCGATATGCACTGCTGTTAAGCTATGCCTCCTCTCGTATCTAATCCAGTCCTTCTTTCTGATATGCTTTTTCTCTTTCTTTTTTGCCAATTTTAATTTTACCATTATTTTATGGATTCTGTTATGGTTTATATGCTTCCAATAGTCTCTTTCTATGCATTTCATAAGTATTGAGGCACATACCCTGTATTTGTTGTATGCTTCCTTTACAAGCTTTATTTCCCATTCTCTTATTAGTTTAGGCGGCCTTCCAACATTTTTGCCTATTTCTGGAATTTTACCTCTCTCTTTATATTCTTTCCATACTTGGTTAACTCTTCTTATCAATATTCCTGCAATCTTTCTTACCTGATACGTTGTCCAACCCTCATTTTTCCTCCTTAATGTCTCTAAAAGCTTATTTTTGGTGAGTTTCATACATTGATTTAATTCACCGTAGGGAAATAGTTTTTGGATAACACAGATTTTTAATTCTACAAAAGCTTTTGTTCTTATACAACACATAATTACTGTTCTAATCAAAAAGTACTACCTACAATCTGTTTAGAAATAAAGGATAAGATATTTAGTAAAAATGCCTTCCAATCCCTTGGTCGTTATTTTTAGGAGTCATTTTATTTTTTCAAAAACAGACACAGTAAAAGGTTCCTTTCCGCAGTAAACTGTTCTCCCCCCTATAACAATGAAACCATATTCACTCGCACATTTTTCTAGTAAATCAAAGCTTTCTTTTTTCCTAAAAATAATAACAATTTTTCCATCTCTTTTCAAAATAAATTCTGCTTGATAAAAAAACTCTCTGTATATTTTTTCAACAGCCTTGACATCCTTGTTTTTGGAAAATTCTATAGGGTGTGTAATAATCTTATCTATGCTTCCCCTACTTAGTTTTGTATCTAGCCATTCTAAATCCAATCTAGAAAAGTTTATTATTTTATTTATACCAGCAATTTTGGCATTTTTTTTTGCAGCAGTGATATTTCTCAAATCAGAATCAAAACAATTAATAAATGTTTTTTTTAGTTTTTTTATTTTGTTATCAACTCTGGAAAAAAAATTTTCAAAATTAAAATTTTTGAATGGCCTGAACCTTAAGAAAAGAAGTTTATTTTTAGAAAAATAATTGACTGGAAAACTAGTTAAAAAAATAGCAGATTCAATAGGTATTTCTCCAGAGCGACAGAATGGGTCAAGCAATACTTCATTTTCTTTAACTTTAGCGATTCTTACCAAAGAATATGCAATAGTCCCCCTTAACGAGCCCCTATGGGAAAATATTTTGTAGTCTCTTTTATTTAGCTCTGTACCAGAAAAATCTAGTCCAAAAAAACAGGTATCCTTGCTATTTATGAATACGAAAAATATGAGATCTGGGTCTTCTAAATCCACTTTTGGTTTGAATTTTTTTGTTTCCTTTATTTTATTTATAATGAAACTTCCGGTCTTTGACAAGATTTCTTCAGAGAGAATGTTTTTATTTCTATTTGTTTTTTTACAACTAACCCTAAACCTCGTTTTTTCATCAATCCAGTAGCCAATATTTGCTTTTTTTATTGCGCTCTCCAATCTTTCAAAAAGATCTTCCTTAAATCTAAAATAATCAAATAACAACAAAATTTTATCAACAGATTGTGCCTTATAGCACAACAAAAATAAGTCTTCCCATTTATTAAAAGAAAAAATAACTGCCCCCTCTTCTAGTTTGGTTCTAGCATTTATTAGTTCTTTCAATTCTGTTGCACAGATATCTTCTATCCCTTTTGAACATATAGCTAATCCCTTCATCGGGCCAAGTTAAACTATTTATTCATTATTCATCTTTTATTATTTTTGCAGCAGCAACTACAAGGTCATTATCTCTAAGTTTCATTAGCCTTGCTCCTTGCGTCGATCTCCCAATAACAGAAACATCTTTTGCAGGTATTCTAATCGTGATTCCGTTTCTTGATATAAGCATCAAATCATCTTTGTCATTTACAGACTTAATAGTTACAACAGAACCATTTCTCTCTGAGCAGATAATATTTCTAACACCAACTCCACCCCTACTTATTAACCTATACTCACTTACTCTAGTTCTTTTGCCATATCCATTCTCTGTTATAGTTAAAAGGGATTCATCATCATGCACAACAACCATTCCGATTACTTCATCATTTTCTCTGAGGGTTATCCCTCTTACCCCCCTAGCACTTCTCCCAGTGGCTCTGATATCCTCTTCCCTAAATCTTATTGCTGAACCCTTTTTGGTTCCGAGGATTATTTCTTGTCTTCCGTTTGTTTTTTTAACTTCAATCAGTTCATCTCCTTCATCAAGAGTTATTGCGATTATCCCACCTTTTCTGGGATTAGAATAAGCCATCAATTCTGTTTTTTTTACAATTCCTTTTTTTGTAGCCATAGTCAGGTATTCTCCAGAATTAAAGGAATCCACTGGGACGAAAGCAGTTATTCTTTCGTCTTTTTCCAGTTTTAGTAGATTAACTACCGCTTTTCCTATTGCTTGTCTAGAACCCTCTGGTATCTCATATACTTTAAGCCAATGAACCCTACCCTTATTAGTGAAGAATAGTATATAAGAATGAGTATCAGCAATAAAAAAGTGTTCAATGAAATCTTGCTCTCTTGTCCCAGCAGCAAGCATGCCTTTCCCCCCTCTTTTTTGTTGCCTATATGTTTTTAGTGGTTGTCTTTTTATATAACCTGCATGGGTTATAGTAATTACTACCTTTTCTCTCTTAACTAAATCTTTTATTTTAAGTTCTGCTGTTTTTTCACTGATAAGGGTCCTCCTTTCATCTCCATATTTCCTTTTTATTTCTAAGAGCTCTTCTTTTATTATCATTAAAATCTTATCTTTAGAATCCAATATTTCCTTTAAGCTTTCTATTAACTTTAGCAATTCTTCATGTTCCCTCTTGATTTTTTCTTGTTCTAGAGATGTTAGTTTTTGTAATTTCATATCTAAAATGGCTATTGCTTGCTTTTCTGTTATATTTAAAATACTTTGTAAGGTCTCCTTTGCTTGTTGTATAGACTTGCTTTCTTTTATGATTCTAATTGTTTTATCAATATCTTCTAACGCAATAATCAAGCCTCTTAGAATATGTGCCCTTGATTTTGCTTTTTCCAAGTCAAACTCTGTTCTTTTTCTAATAATTTCTTTTCTGTGTTCTATAAAGCACCTAATCAATTCTTTTAGATTGAGTAATTTCGGCTCATTATTAACCAGAGCTATCATAATTATGCCAAAGGTGTCTTGCAATCTTGTATGTTTATAAAGTTGATTCAGTATGATGCTAGAGTTAGCGTCCTTCTTAAGTTCTATTACAACCCTCATCCCCTCTCTGTCCGATTCATCTCTTATTTCTATTATGCCTTTTACCTTATTATCCCTAACTAAATTTGCTATTTGAGTTATCAATTCTGATTTGTTAACCATATAGGGAATTTCTTTTATAATGATTCTATTGTTTTCTGGTTCTATCTCCGCTTTTGCTCTTACTATGATTCTCGCCCTACCAGTCTTATAAGCATGTTTTATACCCTCAATACCACAAATTATTCCACCTGTTGGGAAGTCTGGCCCTTCTATGTGCCTCATTAGTTCTTCTATTTCTATATCTGGATTATCAATAAAGGCTATTATTCCATCCACGACTTCTCTTATATTATGGGGTGGGATGTTTGTAGCCATTCCTACTGCAATTCCAGAAGAACCATTTATTAGTAAATTAGGGACTTTACAAGGTAGAACAGTTGGTTCTTTCAAACTTCCATCAAAATTTGGTACGAACTTTATAGTGTTCTTTTCTATGTCTTCCAGCATTTCTTCTGATATTTTATTAAGTCTTGCTTCAGTATACCTCATTGCTGCTGGAGCGTCACCATCTATACTCCCGAAATTACCTTGCCCATCAATTAAAGGATATCTTAAAGAAAAAGGCTGGACCATCCTGACTAAGCTGTCATATACCGCAGCATCTCCATGCGGGTGATACTTACCGAGAACCTCTCCTACAATCCTAGCGCTCTTTTTAAAGGGTTTATTATGAAGCATTCCCATATCATTCATTGCATATAGAATTCTCCTATGTACTGGTTTTAAACCGTCTCTGACATCAGGTAAAGCTCTACCTACAATAACAGACATAGCATAATCTACATAGCTCTGTTTCATCTCTTCTTCTATAACCCTTGATATGACTTTTTTCTCTTCTTTTATTTCCGCCATAAGAAGATTTCACCTAGGACTTAGAATGTATTTTTTTTTATAAATGTTGCTATTAGGTTATTTCTAACACTAAATTTATGCCCGCAATAAACACACACCTTTACCTTCCTTTTTAATAGATTATCTTTAGGTTGGTAATTCATCATATTTTTACATTTTGGGCATTTAACTAGAAATACTTTCATCTTTTTGGCTATTAATCATTTCATTCGCTTTTGCATCTCCTTTGGCTTTTTCTCTTATTCTCTTTAATTCCTCTTCTTTTTCTTCTATAGCTTTTGCCAATCCTTCGAAGTTCTTAAATTTCTCTTTCAGTTTCTCTGGTGGAAGATCGAAATATTCAAAGAATTTTGGTGTTAGTTTTATTAGTTTTGTTCTTCCATACTTCTGCCTTGAAATATAACCTTTTTCTTCTAGTTCCTTTAAGTGATCATATGCTTTATTAGTTCTTATTTTTATTAAATCACTTTGTTTTATTGGATACTTAAAAGCTATAACAGCCAAAGTTTCCATTAAACTTTTACTTAATTCTGTTTCTTTAACGATTTGTTGAACTAGATGAAGATACTGTGGTTTTACATTAAACTTAAAAGAACCCCCCCCATCTATCAAGATTATGGAGCTACTTTTTTCTTCATAATCTCTTCTTAATTCTTCAAGTTTCTCTTTAACTTCTTCTTTACTAGAATTGGTTAACTGAGACAGTTCTTCTATAGTCATACTTTTAGCTGAAGAAAAAAGCAATGCTTCTAGTTGGTATTTAAGATCAAAATTTGACATTTTAAATTAGAGTATATTTATCCTCTTCTTTCTTTATCTTCCCTTCTTTTAGTAGTTTGTCTAAAAAAATTCTCATCTCTTTTTTGTTTATCCCTGTATATTTGGAAAGCTCTTCCAAGGTATTTTTGTTTATCTTAATCAAGACAGCGATAGCATTGGTTATCATTGTATTCAGGTTTCTTTTTAAAAAATCTCTTTCAGCTCTTAATTTCTTGGCTACCATATCTACATTATGTAACTTTGCTTGGAGGTCATTAAATATGTTTGATAGCTCATGATTCTTTATAAATATTAACTCTGGTTTTTCTATGTCTATTGAAGAAGGCATAAAGTCAAAACAAAAACCAATTAAGGTGGTTATACCCTTTGCGATAATCTCAAGTTCTACAAAAGTACTCCACAAACTACCTTGTGGTTTTAGCTCAGCATACTCTTCATTCAATATGGACATCCCTGGATTTTCTTTTATTTTTTCGACTAAAAGCCTGATTGTGTTTTGAACATGCTCTTTTGGCTTACCAAGTACTTCTAGAATTGTTCTAAACCTAATGAGGTCTTTTCTTTCTTCTTCCATTTATACCATCAGAAATCATAGCAAATTATAAAAAGCTTTCTATAGCTGGTTTATCTCTTTATCGTCAGAATAATTGAGTAAATAAGTAAGAGCCCCGTAAACAAGAATATTGCTAACCTCTTTGCTTTTATTTCTGGTGCCTCATAGACTATTCTTGCTTTTCCTGATAGGGCTTTTGGACAGTTAATTTGCCCTTTTTTATTAAACAATATTGTGTTTCTACTTTTATTGATAACAAAGATATTGTCTTTAATGCTCTTTTCTGTTTTTTTATTTTCTTCTAAAATCTTAACAACAAGATTGTAGTTACCTTCCTTAGCCCCATAAACCTTGTTTTTTAAAGTAACTATCTTAGATGTCCTTTTCCTTATTATAACTTTCTTGAGGTTTAGTTTTCTTTTTCCAGAATAACATCTTGGCCCCCTGTAGATATAACTCCATATATTTACGGTATGGTCCGTGTTATCAAGGTTGTCTATCCTTACATCCACTTTGAACTCTTTATTATTTTCTATAACCAAAGGATAGCTTTCTATTTTATATTCCAATTTATTTTTAACTTCTTCTTTTCCATTTAGATTGCAAAGATTATCATCAAACCCCTCTATTCTTATAGCCTTCTCTGATGTTGTGCCTAGCCCCTCTACTTTTATTTTATATTTGCCTTCAGGGTACTTCAAATCGCAATTCGGATTTATTTGCAGAGGGATGGTTATATCAGAACTCATGAACTTATCATGGATACTTATTTTAGATTGCTTGGTTATTTTATAATGGTTATTAGCTATCCAAAGATAAACTGTTCTCTTATTAGTATCTCCTTTGTAGATTTTTAATTTGACTCTTATTACCTGCCCAAATTTGGCTGTGTTATCTTCGCTTAGATCATAGATTTCATCTACATAAATTGATGAGGTGTTTTGTTTTGGTTTTTCATTAATTGTTATTATCTTTTTATCAAAATTGTTATTAATATTTTTATCTTTACAGAGTGTATGCAAGCTAGCATTAATTATATATGCTTTTCCGCTTTCTAGTCTGGGTGAATATTTACTAGAGCTTCTTCTGTAAGTCGCTTTTTCATTAGTCCATGGCTTATACTCCCGTATAAGGATTCCACTTAAACCACTTATATATGCCCTACCAGATATATTTGTGGTTCCTCCATAAAGTTTTGTGGCTCTTAATCTGAACTCAAATTCGTCCTCAGTTTCAAAATTAGTTTTGTTTATTAATATCTGGATTCTCCAATCACACTCGTCAGAGGTTAAATTATTGCCTATTGTTGGGCTATTTCTGTACCCTGGAGTAGGATTAGATTGCAGCCATGATCCATTAATGTAAGAAAAACTTTTTCCTAAATCAGTTTTATTGTAGATTGCTTTATCAAGAAAATTACCAGAAGAATCATAGAGATAAAGAACCCCACCATCATTTCTCAGTCCAATTCCAATGGATTCATCATCGGTGTATAGCTTGGTAACATTTTGATTGTAATTAAAATTGTTATACACCCTTGTAGCCTTATCTGTCACCATGCCATAGCCTTTGGGGGGAATTGTTGCCCCTTGACCAAAATAAAGACCACCAGAGAGAGTATCATTATCTACACCATCACCAATTACAAAGCCGTACAAATCTATTTCTTCACTGCCATTATTGTATATCTCGACCCACTCGTTTAAGGATTCATCTGCAATGGGGTTTGCCATTATTTCATTAATGATCAAATCTGCATAGCTAGAATAAGATACCATAAAAAATAATAGAGAATATAATGGCAATCTCTTAATTTTAACCCCCAATTAAAAGTTCTTTTTTTATTGCTTAAACTTTTTGATGTTCTCTATTTCTGTATAAATCTTTTTACACTCTGATTGTAGGGTCACTTTTTTCTTCATAAGCTTCTTTGACTTTTCCTTTAAGAGCTTTTTATTATTAAAGTAAAATCTTAATGCGTTTTTTATTTCTTTTACTTCAGGCTTTTTAATCAATACAGAGTCCGCAGGAGACAAAACTTCTCGGATAACAGGTAAATCTGTAGTTAGAATAGGAACCCCAGAGTTTATGTACTCAAATGTTTTTCTAGGAATAACCATGTTATTAATTCTTATATTCTTACGAGGCATAAGAGCCAAATCTGCCTTGGAGAGATATGAGGGAATCTTCCTGTACTCCACCCAACCAGTAAATAGAACCTTATTTCTGAGATATTTAGCAGCAAATGATTCACACTCTCTTTTTGCTAGCCCATCTCCTATGATTATAAACTTAAAATTGTATTCCTTAAGTTGTTTTAATGCTTTTAATACAATTAGAAGATTATCCCTCTTTTCTATTCCACCATGAAATATAAGGTTAAATCCTGCATGCTTTTTTTTAATTTTTTGATTGAAAAGTTGCTCATCTGCTCCATCATAAACAACAATTGAGTCTAGATTATATCTTTCTCTCAAAAAGGTTTTTATGGCTTTGGTTAAAACAAAAACCCTGTATGCTTTTCTAAGAAAAAATCGATTCCAAATCTCCGCAAATTTCAATATTGTTTTTATAATAAGATTTCTAGGATCTCTTAGTTCCGGGAAATCTACTTCATAATAATCTACAAAGATAGGGCATCTTCTGGAGAATTTATTTGCCAAAAGAGAACCTGCAATGCCAAAACAATAAACTAGGTCATATTTATTTTTTAATTTTTTAAACAATCTTAGAGATTTCAAACCGAATATCAGATGTTGAATTTCTCTAGTGTTAAGGAAAGTCTTTTTAGTAACAAATCGCTCTATTTTTCCAGATGGAAAAAACCTTATTTCTTTCGGAAATGTGATTTTAGACTCTGGAGCAACCAAGTCTATATTGTGTCCTTGCTTGGCTAATAAATCTAAAATATATAATGGTCTAATATTCTCTCCGCTTATTGGCCAGAGAGGACATGAATGGATAAAAAGAATGTCCATTTTAAAACAAGTTACGGTTTTTATTTATCCAATCAACCAATTTCTTAACACCTTCTTTTGGATTTATCTTTGGTTTCCAACCCAATGCTTTATTCACGTTCTCTATGTTAGAAATATATACCCTCTGGTCAGATGGGCGCCAATTACTAAACTTTATTTTGCTTTTTTTGCCTACCAGTTCATAAAGCAAGTCTATAAGTTCCAAAAGAGATAGGGTATTAGTTGGTCCACCACCCACATTAAAGGTACCATGTTTTAATTTGCTTTTTATAAATTTATCATAAAGTTCAATTAAATCGGAAACATACAGAACATCTCTCACTTGTTTACCATTGCCATATATTGTTAGGGGCTTCCCTAGAATGGTCGCTATTGTAAACCAAGCAACCCAGCCCTGGTCTTCTACACCAAATTGTCTTGTTCCATAGATACATGACATTCTGAAAACTCCTGTTCTAATACCATACAATTGGGCATAATCTTGTGTATATATGTCACCAGATAATTTAGAACAGCCGTAGGGTGTGTGTTTTGACAAATCAATGGAAAGTGTTTCCGGCACCCCTTTCCTGTATCTTTTTTCAAAAAAATATCTTTTCTTTCCTTCTAATATTCTAATTTTATTTACATTCTCTCCATAGACTTTATTAGTAGAGCAATATAAAACAACAGAAACATCATTTTTTCTTGCTGCCTCTAGTACATTGAAAGTACCAACTGCATTAACTCTAAAGTCCGTTAGTGGGTCTGTAATGGATGTTGTAACTGCAGTTTGTGCAGCAGTATGAATTATCACATCTACACCGGCGGTGGCTTTTATTATTTGATTTTGGTTTGTTATATCTCCCCTGATTAATCTGATATTTTTTAATTTTTTCAAAAAATTCCAGTTATAAAGTTTACCCTTTATTTTCTTCTTCAATAACCTTTCTCTTGAGATATTATCAAAGACTAAAACATCTTCTTTTTTAGCAAAATATTCTGCTGCATGGCTGCCTACAAATCCAGCGCCCCCCGTAATTAGTATGGTCATTTTTATCTATTTTATTTTAAAATAAAGGTATTTCTGAGAAGATATATAAAAATATTTGTTTTTATATGGGCAATGAAAGAGCATGTTTCATACTTTGCATATTTTTTCATTATAAACCGGAATTATCACGCTTAGCTTCATTTGCTTTATTTCTTCCTAAAATAGCTTATTGTCTCCTTCAGTCCATCGTCCAAGCCAATGAGTGGTTCCCAACCCAATTTTTTTCTTGCTAAACTTATATCAGGGCATCTTCTCTTTGGGTCATCTTTGGGTAACCCTTTAAATAAAATTTTAGATTTAGAATTTGTTAGACTAATTATCTTTTTAGCTAGTTCTAAAATTTTGACCTCTTCTGGGTTTCCTAGGTTGATTGGTCCAATAAGTTTTTCTTGGTTCATCATTCTTATTATTCCATCTACCATATCCGAAATATAACAGAAGGACCTTGTTTGACTGCCATCCCCATAAACAGTTATGTCCCTCCCGTCCAATGCCTGTGTTATAAAATTAGAAACAACCCGACCGTCATTCTTAGCCATCCTGGGTCCATATGTGTTAAATATTCTAACAACTCTTATATCCACCTTATATTGCCGATAATAGTCAAACATCAATGTTTCTGCACATCTTTTTCCTTCATCATAGCAAGCTCTTGGCCCTGTGAAGTTTACATTTCCAAAGTAGCTCTCTTTTTGGGGGTGCTCAAGTGGATCTCCATAGACTTCTGAGGTTGATGCCTGTAAGATCCTTGCATTGTGTTTTTTCGCTAACTCCAACATATTTATTGTTCCTAGTATATTTGTTTTTATGGTTTCTATTGCATTTAGCTGGTAGTGAACTGGAGAAGCAGGACAAGCTAAATTATATATTTGGTCTACCTTTTTTTCTTTAAGTGGGATGGGTTTTGTTATATCTCCTTCAATGAAAGTAAAATTACTATTATTTAAAAAGTGCCTGATATTGTTTCTTTTTCCGGTAAGGAGGTTGTCTACACAGATGATTTTGTTTTCCTTTATCAGCCGGTCGCATAAGTGGCTGCCGATAAATCCCGCCCCCCCAGTGATTAGAATATTCATTTTAAGTTAGCTTGGTGTAAATTCTTCTTTTGCTTTCTTTAATTGCTCTAATGAGCCGATATCAAACCATTTTTTATTTGTTATGTAACAATAAACAGATTCCTTTTTATGTAGCCATTCTAAAAAGTTCCCTGCTTTATCGCTATTTTTATATTTTTTTACAAACTCCTTCAACATCGGTAGAATGTCGGGGGGGTAAATGTAAATTCCCGTTGATGCGAGAGTGGATTCTGGTTTAGATGGTTTCTCTTTAAAGTCAATCATCTTGTTTTCTTTATTTACATCTACTATACCGTACAATTTTGCTAACGCCTTATCCCGTACATCATACAATATGACCGTGCTTTTTTTATGTTTTTTATATATGTTTAGGAAAGGCTTTAAAGAAAATTCAAATAGGTTGTCTCCTGCTACCACCAATATGCTCCCATTAATATTTTCTTTCTCCAAGACAAAGACAACATCACCTAATGAACCAAGCCTGTCTTGGTTTGAGTTGGTCATATCATTGACAATTTTTATTTTCTTTTTTGAGCTAAACCCAGACAACCACAACTTAAAGTTAGAATAAAATTTATTATTTGTTACTATAAATATCTCATCTACATCCTTTAGTTCTTCTATTTTTTTTATTATGTGTTCTATGATTGGTCTGCCTGCTATCTCAAGCAAGGGTTTTGGTTTGTTCTTCGTCAAAGGATAAAGCCTTGTTGCATATCCTGCTGCAAGGAGGATTGCTTTCATTTTTATTTGAGTAAAATCACCTGCCTATACAGATGTAATTAAATCCAAGTTTCTCCATTTCCTTTGGTTCATAGATGTTTCTTCCATCTATGATGTTAGGTTCTTTTAGTAGTTCCCTGATTTTCTTTTTGTCTAGTTTTCTGAAAACACCCCACTCAGTAACAATAACTAATGCATCACAGCCCTTAATAGTATCGTATGGGTTTTCTCCATATTCTATATTACTAAAAATCTTTTCTGCTTCTTTTATTGCAATGGGATCAAATGCCCTTATTAGCGCGCCTTCTTTCTGCAGTTCTTTTATTATGGTTATGGCTGGTGCTTCCCTCATATCATCTGTGTTTGGCTTAAAGCTTAATCCCCAGATTGCAATTTTTTTACCATTTAGGCTCTCAAAAAGAGACTTGACTTTTTCTACTAATAAAAATCTTTGTTCTTCATTCACCTTTTCTACGGCATCTAGAATGTGGGTGCTACAATCGTGTTCCCTCATTATTTGGATTAGGGCCCTTATATCTTTTGGAAAACAAGAACCACCATATCCCACACCAGCCCTTAAAAATTTAGGACCGATTCTCGGGTCAAGGCCCATCCCCTTTGCGATAGACTTTATGTCTGCCTTGGTTTTCTCTGCTAAACGGGAGAGTTCATTAATAAAACTAATCTTAGTTGCTAAAAAGGCATTTGAAGCGTATTTTATTAGTTCTGCGCTTCTATTGTCTACTACTAGTATGTGCTTGTTCTTACTTTCTAGCGGTTTATATAAAGACAACATTATTTCCTTTGCTTTTTCTGATTCTGTGCCTATGATTATCCTAGAGGGTTCTAAAAAATCATTTACGGCAGAGCCCTCCCTTAGAAACTCTGGGTTTGAAACTACATCAAATGGTATCCTTTTCGTTTGATTTTCCATGATTATTTTTTTTATTCTCTCTGACTCACCTACAGGAACTGTGCTTTTTATTACAATCACCTTGTAAGAGTTAATGTATTTCCCAATGTCCTTTGCTGCTGCCGTTACGTAACTTAGATCTGCTTTATTGTCTTCTCCCTGCGGTGTACCAACAGCAATGAAGATTATATCGGAATTTGTAACACAATCTTTTAGATTTGTAGTAAAAAGAAGTCTTTTTTCTTTTATGTTTGTTTCAACAATCTCTTTTAACCCGGGTTCATAGATAGGCAATATTCCTTTATTCAGGTTTTGGATTTTTTTAGTATCTATGTCAACGCATATTACTCTATTTCCGAGTTTGGATAAACAACTACCAACCACTAAACCAACATAGCCAACACCTACAACCCCTACTTTCATTTAGTGCACCTTTTTAAACTAAAAAAATAGAAAAATGAAAATCTTTAAAAAACTTATTATAGTGTAAAGTAAACTTCTTAAGTATACAATTCACAAGGAATAGCATTAATCCCTCTATGAAATCTTTTATTATTAAACCATCTTTGATAATGTTTTATTTTTTTATTAAGCCAGTTTGGAAATTTCTTT
>Ga0190359_1001758_pt1 | contig 13396 bp, 10 predicted proteins | sample 48721823_MG_FD_161269 | JGI IMG/M metagenome (GOLD analysis project Ga0190359, IMG submission 161269) | Hydrothermal vent microbial mat bacterial communities from Southern Trench, Guaymas Basin, Mexico - 4872-18-2-3_MG | ecosystem: Environmental > Aquatic > Marine > Hydrothermal vents >...
AACATAGAGTCATTGCCGCTGTTAAAGTCGTCTTACCATGATCTATATGACCAACAGTGCCGACATTTACATGGGGCTTTGTCCTCTTAAACTTTTCCTTGGCCATTGTTGTTACCTCCCTAAAAATCTTTTACTGGTCATTCGTCAGCGGTTAGTTATCAGTTGCAAAGAGATCATCGGGCAACAGTCAACGGACTACTGACTAATGACATTTATATTACCAACGATAATGAGCAAAGGCCTTATTTGCCTCCGCCATCCTATGTGTATCTTCCTTCTTCTTAAAGGCAGCGCCCCTTCCCTTAGAGGCATCGATCAGCTCCCCTGCTAATTTTGCTGCCATTCCTTTCTCACCCCTTTGTTTGGCGCTTGTGAGTATCCATCGTAAACTTAGTGTAGTCCTCCGCAAGTATCTCACCTCAGTAGGCACCTGATAGGTAGAACCACCGACTCTTCTTGATCTTACTTCAACTACTGGCTTAACGTTTTCAATTGCCTTCTGAAAAAGAGATAGCGGATCTTCCTTGGCCTTCTCATGTATAATATCAAAGGCATCATAAAGAATAGACTGAGCTAAGTTCTTTTTTCCTCTTTGCATAATTCTATTAATGAATTTAGCAACTAATTCACTTTTATATTTAGGGTCAGGCAAAATTTGTCTTTTTAAGATTACTGCTTTCCGCGGCATCCTAACTTCTCCAACTAGTGTTGATTATGTTCATTGTGTTTCCAGAGTTCTGACACAATACACACAGGAAACTCACGAGACTCAACAAAGCCAACTAAATTCCCTTAGGCTTCTTAGTTCCGTATTTGGAGCGGCCTCTCCTTCTATCTTCAACTCCTGAGCTATCCAAGGTGCCCCGGATGATATGATATCTTATTCCTGGTAAGTCCTTAACTCTCCCACCCCTGATCAGAACAACAGAATGCTCTTGGAGGTTATGTCCAACCCCTGGAATATAGGAAGTAACCTCTATTCCATTTGTCAAGCGTACCCTCGCAACCTTACGCAAGGCCGAGTTAGGTTTCTTAGGAGTAGATGTGTAAACTCTGATGCATACACCCCTTTTTTGTGGAGACCCTCTTAGGGCTGGTGTCTTAATTTTTTTCTTTATCCTCTGCCGCCCATTTTTAATGAGTTGATTAATTGTTGGCATCTATTTCTCTTTTAAAAAATTATTCTGCTCTATGCTGTGAATGCCTTTTATTCTATCTATAAAATTATTTCAACACTTTTCTAAAAAAATTATTGTTCCACCTCTATGTCTAACCCTCTGTGCGCACTCAAGCCTGTCCCAGCAGGTATAAGTCTGCCCATAATAACATTTTCTTTAAGACCCCTTAAATAATCTACTTTGCTCTCCACTGCTGCATCTGCTAAGACCTTTGTCGTTTCCTGAAAAGATGCAGCTGATATAAAACTATCAGTATTAATTGATGCCTTTGTAACTCCCAGCAAAAGTGGTTCCCCTACAGCTGGCTTGCCTCCCTTTGAAATAATTTCCTGATTTGTTTCCTCAAAACGCCACCTGTCTATCCCTTCTCCTAAGATAAAATCTGAATCTCCAACTTCCTTCACTAATACTCTCCTCAACATCTGCCTGACAATCACCTCTATATGCTTATCATTGATCTTCACACCCTGGAGGCGATAAACCTTTTGAACTTCATCAACGAGGTATTTGGATAGTTCTTTAGGTCCTTTTATTCGTAAAATATCATGAGGATTAGCTGAACCTTCCATGAGGGCTTCACCAGCTCTCACATAATCTCCCTCAAAAACACTTACATGTCTACCTCTGGGCACAATATATTCAGCGGGTTTGCCAACTTCAGGAGTGATAACTACACGCCTTTTTCCTGATAAATATTTTCCAAAGGATACTGTTCCATCAATCTCACTTAAGAGGGTCTGATCTTTGGGTTTCCTGACCTCAAATAATTCTGCAACCCTTGGCAAACCACCCGTAATATCTTTCGTCTTTGTGGTTTCTCTTGGTATCTTGGCCAACACATCACCGGCATGAACCTCATCCCCCTCTGATACCATAATAATAGCATCTGTAGGAAGGAAATACCTGGCAACTGCCCCTGACGAGTCACCTGAAAGCTGAATTGTCTTTCCAGTAGGACCTTTTATTGAAATCCTCGGCCTAGCGTTTGGATCACCAGATGGAACAATAACTTTACTTGATTTACCAGTTACTGAATCCAGTTTTTCCTGCATTGTTTTACCTTCGTAAATATCGCCAAACTTTAACCTGCCAGATGCCTCTGTTAAAATCGGTATTGTAAAGGGATCCCATTCTACTAAGAGCTCACCAGGATGTATCTCTTTTCCGTCATTAGCCTTAATTATAGCGCCATATATAACTGGGTAGCGTTCTAACTCTCTTCCATTTGCATCCACCACTCCAATATCCCCATTTCTATTCATTACCACATGGTCCCCTTTGGCATTTATTACTGTCTTGAGATTGTAAAATTTAATCTTCCCGCTATTCCTGGACTGAATTGTAGACTGTTCTACCTTTCTCGTTACTGTGCCCCCAATATGGAATGTCCGCATGGTGAGCTGTGTACCTGGCTCACCAATAGACTGTGCCGCAACAATGCCTATCGGCTCACCAATATCAATCGCTCTACCATTTGCTAAGTTTCTACCATAACATTTTTTGCAGACCCCTCTCACTGCCCTGCATGTCAATACTGATCTAATTTTTACCTTTTCAATCCAGGATCTCTCGATCCTTTCAGCAGCTGATTCATCTATTTCTTCGTTGTACTTAAGCAATAATTCTCCGGTTATCGGATCCGTGATATCTTCAGCTGCAATTCTTCCCAGAATTCTCTCTGATACAGGCTGAATCACCTCACCCCCCTCAGTCAATGACTCTACCCAGATCCCATCCATAGTGCCGCAATCTTCCTCTGTGATAGAAGCATCCTGAGACACATCTACCAGTCTGCGAGTCAGATATCCTGAATTAGACGTCTTCAGCGCGGTATCTGCCAATCCCTTTCGTGCACCATGAGTAGACATAAAATACTCTAAAACTGTCAAACCCTCACGGAAATTTGCAGTAATAGGAGTCTCAATAATCTCTCCAGAGGGTTTTGCCATTAAGCCCCTAATTCCTGCCAACTGCCTCATCTGATCCTTGCTACCTCTCGCACCTGAATCAGACATCATATATATTGGATTAAAACTATCGCTCTTTTTTTTGGTTCCATCAGGCGCTTCCAATTCCTCCACAGCCATTTCATCCATCATTTCCGAGGAAATTACCTCTGTGGCCTTTGTCCAGATATCAACTACTTTATTATATTTTTCCCCGTCGGTAATCAAACCATCGCTATATTGGCTTTCGATCTTTTTTACCTCACCTTCAGCCTCTTCTATAATTTCGGATTTTCTTCTTGGTGTAACCATATCTTTACTCGAGATAGATGTACCGGAAATAGTCGCATACTTGTATCCAATATCTTTAAGTCTGTCCGCTAAAATAACCGTTGCCTTAGTGCCTAAAGAACGATAACATTGATTGATAATATCCCTCAGTTCCTTCTTGGCAATTATTCTATTTACCATTTCAAATGGTAACTCTTTAGGAAAAATTTCATAAAGGATTACCCTTCCAGTAGTCGTCCTGACTATCTGGCCTTCAATTCTAACCCTTATAGAGGCATGTAGATCCAATTCGCCGGCATCATAGGCCATTCTCACCTCTTCCATATTAGCAAAAATCATATGTTCACCCTTGCAAAATGGCCGCTCTTTAGTCATATAATAGATGCCTAATACAATATCTTGAGTTGGCACAATGATAGGATCACCATTGGCTGGTGAAAGGATATTGTTCGTAGATAGCATTAATACCCTGGCCTCAACCTGGGCTTCAACAGAAAGAGGAACATGGACAGCCATCTGGTCACCATCAAAATCAGCGTTAAAAGCAGTGCATACAAGAGGGTGAAGCTGGATAGCCTTACCTTCAATAAGAACAGGTTCAAATGCCTGTATTCCGAGCCTATGAAGAGTTGGCGCCCTATTAAGCAAAACACAGTGTTCCTTAGCTACTTCATCTAAGCAATCCCACACCTCAGGCGTTTCGTTTTCAACTAATTTTTTGGCTTTCTTCAGGGTCCCTGCCATGCCTTTTTCCTCAAGCTTATCATAAATAAAGGGCTTAAAAAGCTCTAAAGCCATTTGTTTTGGAAGTCCACATTGATGCAATCTTAAATCTGGACCAACTACAATTACAGATCTTCCTGAATAATCTACCCTCTTTCCAAGTAAATTTTGCCTAAATCTCCCCTGCTTACCCTTAAGCATATCGCTGAGGGATTTTAATGGTAGCTTATTTGCGCCAGTTATAGTCTTGCCTCGCCTTCCGTTATCAAATAAGACATCTACAGCCTCCTGAAGCATTCTTTTTTCATTTCTAATTATAATATCAGGTGCATTTAATTCTAAGAGGCGTTTCAGCCTATTGTTCCTATTTATAACCCTGCGGTAAAGATCGTTGAGATCTGAGGTGGCAAATCTTCCCCCATCTAAGGGCACTAAAGGCCTCAGATCTGGCGGTAAAACAGGTATAACATCCATTATCATCCACTCTGGTTTATTCTTGGATGCTCTAAAGGCATCAACTATTCGAAGGCGCTTTGAAAGCTTTTTCCTTTTGGCATCTGATCTGGTGCTCAGCAACTCATCCTTTAACCTGGAAGCAAGTATTTCTAAATCTATTTCTTTGAGAATGATCTGAATGGCTTCAGCTCCCATTCCAGCTATAAAATCTTCTCCATAATCCTCTTTGGCCTTCAGATACTGCTCCTCTGTCAACAAGGCGCCCTTGTTGAGCGGGGTGTCTTTTGGATCAATAACAATGTAATTCTCAAAGTAAAGTACCTTTTCTAAGGCCTTAAGAGTCATATCTAAAAGCAAGCCGATCGTTGAGGGGATACACTTCAAAAACCAGATATGTGCCACAGGCGTTGCTAACTCAATGTGACCCATTCTCTGTCTTCTCACCTTGGAGTGTGTAACCTCCACACCACATTTCTCGCACACCACTCCCCTATGCTTCATCCTTTTGTATTTTCCACAAAGACACTCATAATCCTTTATAGGGCCAAAGATCTTTGCGCAAAATAATCCATCCCTTTCAGGTTTAAACGTTCGATAATTAATGGTTTCAGGCTTTTTAACCTCGCCATAAGACCACTCTCGTATCTTCTCAGGTGAAGCAATAGAAATCTGGAGTGAATTAAAACTTAAAGGGTTCTTTGGTTTTGTAAAAAAACCATACAAATCTTCCAAGGACTCCTCCTTTTAGTAAGTCAAAATTTGTAATATAATAAAATTAGTAATATAGGATTTGAGATTTTAAATTAAAAATTTTAAATTTTACGCATTATATTTTCAAAGAGTCTCTCCATCCTCGTTCAAGTCTACTTCTAAACCGAGACTCTGCAGTTCTTTTACCAAAACATTGAAGGACTCTGGTAGCCCTGGTTCTAAAAAATTGTTTCCCTTTACAATCTTTTCATACATCCGTGTCCGGCCAGCGACATCATCCGATTTGACAGTCAAAAACTCTTGTAAAGAATATGCCGCTCCGTAAGATTCCATTGCCCAGACCTCCATCTCGCCCAAGCGCTGACCTCCAAACTGGGCCTTACCGCCAAGAGGCTGCTGAGTAACTAGAGAATAGGGGCCAATGGATCGAGCATGGATCTTATCATCTACCAAATGATGAAGTTTCATCATATACATTATACCTACCGTTACATGGCGATCAAAAGGTTCACCTGTTCTACCATCATACAAAACCACTTGCCCGCTCACAGGTAAACCTGCCTCGCGTAAACACTCAATTATTTCCTCTTCTTGAGCCCCATCAAAAACAGGTGTAGCCATATGTACACCATCTTTTATGTAATCAAGTTTGGCCTTGATCTCTTCATCCGAGACACCAGCAAAAATCTGATCATATTCTTTAGAATAGATTTCCTTCAATTTATCTCTTACTTCGCTTTTACTTTTAATGTTTTCCATCAATACTCGTATCTGTTTACCAAGCTCATACGCAGACCAACCAAGATGCGCCTCTAAAATCTGTCCCACATTCATTCTGGAAGGAACACCAAGAGGATTCAAAACTATATCTACTGGTGTACCATCAGCAAAATAGGGCATATCTTCTACAGGAAGTATTACGGATATGACGCCCTTATTTCCATGACGACCGGACATCTTGTCACCGACAGATAGTTTTCGCTTGACAGCCACAAATACCTTTACCAGTTTAATTACCCCGGGCGATAATTCATCGCCAATATCTAACCTCTTTATCTTCTCTTTAAAAAGCTCCTCCAATTTTTCTATCTGCTGTTGATACATTAATACCACTGATTCCATGTTCTCAATCACTTCCATGTCGGCCTTGATATTCGCACCTTGCCAGGAATCTACAGGAACGTTCTTTAAAAATTCATGATCAATAACCTGACCTCTTGCCAATAAAATCTTACCGGTAGCTTTGTGCCTTAAATCTGATTTAAGATGTTTTCCTTCTAACAGAGAAGTCAATTTCTCTCGAGCATTTCTTTCTATAACCTCGATTTCATCCTTTTTGTCTTTTGATAATTGACTGATCTCTTCAGCCTGAATGGCTTTTGTCCTTTCATCTTTCTCCACGCCTTTACGAGAGAATACCTTCGCATCGATTACTATACCTTCTACACCAGGCGGCACCCGTAATGAGGTATCTTTAACATCACCTGCCTTTTCGCCAAAAATAGCACGGAGAAGCTTCTCTTCTGGCGACAATTGAGTCTCCCCCTTAGGAGTAATTTTTCCAACCAAAACATCGCCAGGGCTTACTTCAGCGCCTAACCGGATAATACCGCTTTCGTCAAGCTTCTTGAGGGCCTCTTCTCCTGCGTTCGGTATATCCCGAGTAATTTCTTCTGGCCCAAGTTTTGTGTCTCTTGCCAAAACAGAAAACTCTTCTATATGGATAGAGGTAAATACATCTTCCTGTACTAACCTCTCGCTTACTAAAATTGCATCTTCAAAATTATAGCCACCCCAGGAAAGAAAGGCTACCGTGACATTCCTTCCTAAGGCAAGTTCACTTTGCTCCATTGCTGGACCATCTGCAATAATTTGTCCCTTTCTAACTCTATCCCCTTTTTTTACAATTGGCTTCTGATTATAACAGGTGCTCTGGTTCGAGCGTCTAAATTTTAATAACTTGTAAATCTCAACGCCATCCTCCTCTCTCTCTGGTCGAATAACTATACGGGAGGCACTCACGCTTTCAACAGTTCCATCTTTCCGGGCTATCGCAGCTACACCTGAATGCTTTCCTATAACTTTTTCAATTCCTGTCCCAATAAGTGGAGACTTAGGTTGCAAAAGTGGCACGGCCTGCCTCTGCATATTGGAGCCCATCAGGGCCCTATTCGCATCATCATGCTCTAAGAAAGGAATTAATGATGCAGCGACACTTACTAACTGGTTTGGAGAAACATCCATATATTTCACTTCGTTAGCAGAGACTAAACAGGCTTCACCACCCTTTCTGGCGGCTACAATATCCCTCACAAAACGACTCTCAGAATCAAGTGGCTCATTAGCTTGAGCGATGGGGTATTCTTTTTCATCCATAGCTGTTAAATACTCTATGTTCGCTGAAACAACACCATCTTCAACTTTCCTGTAGGGTGTTTCTATAAAACCAAAATCGTTGACATGGGAAAAGGTGCTTAAAGAGACAATCAAACCAATATTTGGCCCTTCAGGAGTTTCAATAGGGCATATTCGACCATAATGACTTGGATGTACATCTCTAACCTCAAATCCGGCCCTCTCCCTGGTTAATCCTCCAGGGCCAAGTGCACTCAAGCGCCTTTTATGAGTTATCTCTGACAGTGGATTAGTTTGGTCCATAAACTGGGACAACTGACTTGATCCAAAAAATTCATTGATGACAGCTGAAACAGGCTTAGAATTAATTAAATCACGAGGCATTAATGTATCAACATCTTGCAGGCTCATTCTCTCTTCAATTGCCCTTTGCATCCTAACCAATCCAATCCTATATCCTTCTTCTAATAATTCCCCAACTGACCTGACTCTACGATTTCCCAGATGATCTATATCATCAACTGTGCCTTCTTTCACATTCAAATTTACCAGTTCTTTAAGTGTCTCTATTATATCCTCTTTTCTTAGTGTGCATACCTCAAGGGGGATATGTTGGTTGAGTCTGTAATTCATTTTCAAGCGGCCTACTTGAGAAAGATCATAGGTAGAAGGATTAAAAAAGAGGTTATGAAAATAGGCATTGGCCATCTCTTGTGTTGGTGGGCTCGTCGGCCTTAACTTTCGGTAAATATCCAAAATAGCGTCATCAGTGGTTACGACTTTGTCCAAAAGCATCGAGTTTCTTATTGATTTGCTAACCTCCGGCGAATCTAAAATTAATAATTCAATCTCTCTAATTCCCTTATTCTGTATAAGCTCTAAACTCTCTTGATCAAAGGCTTGATTTGTTCTTACTAATACTTCTCCTGTCTGGGGGTCAACTATATCATGGGCGGCAATCCTTCCCTGAAGGTAATTTGAATTTGCCGGTATTTCTTTTAAACCGATATCAACAATTTTCTTGTACAGTTTCTTGCTAAATCTCTCACCTTTTTTCCCTATAACCGTTCCGGTTTTTTGGTCAATAATATCTTCGGGTATCTTTTGGCCTTGAAGGGTATTGAGGTCTAAGATGCAGCTAAAGGAGTCTTTATCAACTACGATCTTCTCTATCTTATAAAAATTGCGTAAAATTTCTTCTTCACTATAGCCAAAGGCCTTGAGAAGGATGGTCGCCGGAAATTTTCTTCTCCTATCAATTCTTACAAAAAGTATGTCCTTGGCATCAAATTCGAAGTCAATCCAGGAACCCCGCAAGGGAATAATTCTGGCAGAATAAAGAGGTTTCCCGCTTGGGTGTGTTTTTCCGTTCCCATTATCAAAAAAGACACCTGGAGACCGGTGAAGCTGACTTACAACCACCCTCTCTACACCATTAATAATAAAGGTTCCTCTCTCAGTCATCATTGGCAAGGTGCCAAAATAGATCTCCTGCTCCTTAATATCCCGAATATTTTTGCTGCCAGTAATTTCATCAAAATCAAACACCAACAGTTGAACAACTATCTTAGTCGGGGCTTCATAGGTCATTCCCTTTTTTAGGCATTCCTCCTCATTGTATTTTATATCTTCAAAAAAATATCTCACAAACTCCAAGGAACATGTCTTATTCAAATCTTGAATTGGAAACACATTCTTGAATGCCCCTTGAAGTCCAATATCTTTACGCTTTTCAGGTGGAACATTCTGTTGCAAAAAACGTTCATAGGAATCTCTTTGCACATCTATAAGATCAGGTATATCAAGAATAGTTTTTATTCTCGCAAAGTTTTTCCTCGGATAAAAATCTGCACTATCTTCCTTGTTCACACTACGATCTCCTTTTAAGTCTTTTTAAAATTTACGCCAGGCGTTAAAACCTGCTCAACTGTAGTGGTCTGTTCAACCAACCAGAGATGACCAGGTTTTCTTTTTACAGGATAAGTATTACTCTATAGCTGGATACCAAAAATGAAATGGCCATAACAAAAGAAAATTGTCATGGTTAAGGTCTATTTTATATCTACGATAGCCCCAGCTTCTTCAAGCTGTTTCTTTATGTTCTCCGCATCTTCTTTTGAAACACCCTCTTTTACCTTATTGGGAGCGCCATCAACCAACTCCTTGGCCTCTTTTAACCCTAAATTTGTGACAGACCGAACAACCTTAATCACCTGAATCTTTTTATCACCCACTCCTGTCAGCACCACATCAAACTCTGTTTTTTCTGCTTCCTCCTCTGCCTTTTCATCTTTTTCAAGGGCAGTAGTTGCTACTGCTACCGGGGCAGCAGCTGAAACACCGAACTTGGCTTCAAGCTCTTTTACTAATTCTGACAGTTCTAAGACCGTCATATTGGAAATAAATTCAATTACATCATCTTTGCTTATCTTGGTTGCCATATCTACCTAATCTCCTCTTTGTTAAAATTATCTCGTTTGTTTTACCGAATAGATCAATTTTGGAACAAATCAAACCAATCTATTTAATCTTTATACCTTTTGTCTTTTTAGGGCTTCTAAAACATTAACTAATCTTCGAGGCATCTCAGATAATAATCGAACAAAAGAAGTGTGTGCGCCAGAAAGAGAAAAAAGAAGCTTTGAAAGAAGAACCTCTTTTGAAGGAAGCTGGGACAATCTTTTAATGGCAGACAATTCAATAACTTTACCATTTATTTGACCAATCTTTATCTCTAATGCTTTATGCTCTTGCATAAATTTTGTTAAAACCTTGGCAGGGCTCACTACATCATCATATGTTATGGCTAAAGCGCAAGGACCCACGACATAATCTTTCAAAACGTCTACCTCTGTGCCTTGAGATGCGATTAATAACAGCCTATTCTTTACAACCTGAAATTCAATATCTTCCTCTCTTAGCTTATGTCTCAGTTTGGTAAGTTCATCAACGTTTAAGCCCTGGTAATCAACCAAAAAGGTTCCGTAAGCCTTTCCAAACCTTTGATGTAAGTCGCTTACAATTTTTTTCTTTTCATTTCTGTCCAAAGATTACATCACCTCCTCTCTCCTTTACTCATTGAAGTCATCTTGAGAGAAAAATTTTGGGGGGATAAAACATTTACTTTTCTTACTCGCCGTTACTTGAGAAGATCTCGAATGTTAGTTGTATCTAATTTAATGCCTGGCCCCATACTTGTTGATATAGTTATGTTTTTCAGATAGGTTCCCTTGCTGGATGGTGGTTTTAACCGTAAGATAGTATCAAGAAAAAATGCGGTATTCTGTAAGAGCTTATCTGTACCGAAAGATACCCTCCCTATAGAGGCATGTACGATTCCTGCCTTATCCACCTTAAACTCAATTTTTCCTGCCTTAAGTTCTGTGACGGCCTTGGCTACATCAAAGGTTACAGTGCCTAGTTTTGCATTAGGCATCATACCTCTTGGACCTAAAATACGACCTAATTTACCTGCTATGCCCATCATATCTGGAGTAGCAACAGCCTTATCAAATTCAAGCCAACCGTTTTGGATCTTCTCTGAGAGATCCTCAGCCCCAACAAAATCAGCGCCAGCTTCTATTGCCTCTTTTTCCTTTTCTCCCTTAGCAAAAACGACTACCCTCGTTGGCTTCCCGATGCCATGAGGAAGAGAAACTGTACCTCTTACCATCTGATCTGCATGACGAGGATCAACACCTAATCGAACGGATATGTCTACCGAGGCATCAAATTTCACATATGAACTATCTATTGCTAATTCAATAGCCTCTTTAAAGGTATATTTTTTCAACCTATCTACTTTTTTATTGGCCTCGATATACTTTTTTCCTCTCTTGGGCATTTTATCTTCCTAAATTTAATTACTTTCTCAATTCTCAACAGTGATTCCCATACTTCGGGCGGTACCCTCAATGATCTTTAATGCCCCTTGTAAATCAACAGCGCTCAGATCATTAAATTTTAATTTAGCTATCTCCTCTACCTGGTTCCTGGTTACAGTTCCCACTTTCTCTCTCCTTGGATCAGAGGACCCCTTTGCGATATTTGCGGCCTGCTTTAAAAGGACAGAAGAAGGTGGTGTTTTCGTTATAAATGAAAATGATTTATCTGTGTATACCGTTATCACTACAGGAATAATCATACCCTCCTGATTCTGTGTTCGTGTGTTAAACGTTTTACAAAACTCCATTATATTAACACCATGTTGCCCCAATGCAGGTCCTACTGGTGGCGAAGGGTTGGCTTGTCCACCCTTTACCTGTAATTTGATTGTTGCAATAGCCTTTTTTGCCATATATTTTTCCTTCTATATTTTTGTAACCTGAACAAAATCAAGCTCAACTGGTGTTGAGCGACCAAAAATACTTATTAAAACTTTTAACTTAGCCTTATCTGGCTTTACTTCCTCCACCATTCCATTGAAATTATTAAATGGACCATCAATCACCCTCACTTCGTCACCTTCTTCAAAAAGGAATTTTGGTTTTGGCCTTTCCCTTCCATCCTCCATTCTGGTGAGAATTCTTTGTACCTCCTCGTCAGAAACTGGAACAGGTTTCATCTTTCCACCTAAAAATCCTGTGACCTTATGTGTATCTTGTACTATGTGCCACGTTTCATCAGTCAATGCCATCTGAACCATAATGTAGCCGGGATAGAATTTTCGAGAAGATGTTTTTTTCTTTCCTTTGACTAATTCGACAACCTGCTCAGTAGGTACTATTATCTGACCAAAGAACTCCTCCTTCCCCAAGGACCTAACTTTCTCTTGTAAGGCCAATTTTACCCTGTTTTCAAATCCAGAATATGTATGAACAATATACCAGTTTAGCTTCACACCAATACCTGAGTTTTAAACACTTATTTAATTACATTCTTTATAATCTTTACTAAACCTAAATCTACAACACCCAAAAAAAAGGCAATTAAGATAACTAATACTATAACTACTGCTGTAGTGGATATAAGCTCCTTTTTTGTAGGCCATGTTACTTTTTTAAGTTCTACTTTAGCATCAAACAAAAATTGTCGAGCAACTATAAAATATCTTTTGAGTACAAATAGGCTATTATCTGCTTTCTTATACACATCCTTTTTTAACGGCGCTGGTTGAAGATTTTCTTTTTCTGGAGCAATGTGCCCACCTGCTTTTCCCTGTTTAGAATTGCTGTTCTCTGGCATTGCATTTATTTTTTTACTGGCTTTTCTTTTTTTATGTGCCTTCTTTTTTTTCATAATCAATAAGATATTCTTAAAAAACCAATGTTACATAAAAAACCCATCAATTAATAAGAAAATTATTTCAAAATGGCAGGCCAGGAGGGATTCGAACCCCCAACACCCGGATTTGGAGTCCGGTGCTCTAACCGTTAGAGCTACTGGCCTGCGTTACATGTGTTTATTGTGTTTACTGTGTTAATTATTTACCCTGAACTCAACAAACCCACGCTATTTTGTTTCTTTATGAAGGGTATGGGTACGGCAAAATGGACAATACTTCTTGAACTGCAATTTATCTGGTGTTCTTCTTTTGTTTTTTGTTGTAGTGTAATTTCTGTGCTTACACACCACGCAAGCTAATGTAATAATATCCCTCATATGTATAACCTTATTCCACTATCTCACTTATTACTCCAGCGCCAACTGTTTTACCGCCTTCCCGAATAGCAAAGCGGAGCTCCTTTTCCATCGCTATCGAGGTTATCAGGTTTACCTCCAAAGAGACATTATCAC
>Ga0190359_1001760_pt1 | contig 13392 bp, 7 predicted proteins | sample 48721823_MG_FD_161269 | JGI IMG/M metagenome (GOLD analysis project Ga0190359, IMG submission 161269) | Hydrothermal vent microbial mat bacterial communities from Southern Trench, Guaymas Basin, Mexico - 4872-18-2-3_MG | ecosystem: Environmental > Aquatic > Marine > Hydrothermal vents > Microbial...
GGGACGGATGGATCCCCGGCAAGACGCTTTTTCCCATTGAGGAAGCTGCTGAAAAAGGTACGATCATACAGTATCTTATTTCAGACGCTGCCCAACGTGCTATCTGGCCTCAGCTCAAGCCACATCTCAAAGAAGGCGACGCTTTGTATTTCTCTCATGGCTTTTCGATAACCTTCAAGGAGCAAACAGGAGTCATTCCTCCGGAGAATATTGACGTTATTCTTGTCGCACCCAAAGGATCAGGCACAAGTGTCCGGAGAAATTTTCTGGCGGGAACAGGTATCAACTCAAGCTATGCAGTTTTTCAGGATTATACGGGAAGAGCAAAAGAAAGGACATTGGCCATAGGTATTGCCATTGGATCAGGATACTTATTCCCGACCACTTTTGAAAAAGAAGTTTATAGTGACCTTACCGGAGAACGCGGTGTGCTCATGGGTGCACTGGCCGGCATTATAGAAGCACAGTATCAGATACTGAGGGAACATGGCCACAGTCCGAGTGAAGCATTCAATGAAACGGTGGAAGAACTCACACAAAGCCTCATCCGTTTGGTTGATCAGAAGGGTATGGATTGGATGTATGCCAATTGCAGTGCCACAGCCCAGCGGGGAGCTCTCGACTGGAGACATCGTTTCAGAGAGGCTGTTCTTCCGGTATTTGAAAATCTTTACGAAAGCGTAAAAAGCGGTAAGGAGACAAAACGTGTCTTGGAGGCAACAGGTCGCCCCGATTACAAAGATGAACTCGGAAAAGAACTTAAGGAAATGCATGACTCAGAATTATGGCAGGCAGGTGCCGCCGTACGAGCTTTGAGACCGGAAAACAGATAAAACCGAAATTATGAATAAGGATACGAGAATATATGTTTTTGACACCACTCTTCGCGACGGTGAACAGGTACCCGGTTGTCAACTTAACACGGTTGAAAAGATCGAGGTAGCCCGGGCACTGGATGCACTGGGCGTAGATATAATAGAAGCCGGATTCCCGATTTCGAGCCCTGGCGATTTCAAATCGGTGGTAGAAATTTCCAAGGTGGTAACACGACCGGTGATCTGCGGTCTTACCAGGGCTGTTAAAAAGGATATTGAAGTAGCTGCCGAGGCTCTTCAGCATGCCAGACGTCCACGTATCCACACCGGCATCGGAACATCCTACTATCATATTCATTATAAACTAAACTCAAATCCGGAAGAGATTATTGAGCGTGCCAGAGCAGCTGTCAAGTATGCCAGGAAGTTTGTGGATGATGTGGAGTTTTATGCCGAGGATGCCGGCCGCACCGAGAATGAGTATCTGGCCCGTGTTGTGGAAGAAGTTATCAAAGCAGGAGCTACCGTTGTCAACATCCCGGATACTACCGGCTATGCTCTGCCCGAAGAGTTCGGGGCCAAGATACGCTATCTGGTGGAAAATGTGCCAAACATTGATAAGGCCGTTATCTCCACACATTGTCACAATGATCTCGGCATGGCTACGGCCAACACCATCAACGGTGTTATCAACGGCGCCCGGCAGGTGGAGGTAACAATCAACGGCATTGGCGAAAGAGCAGGAAATACATCTCTTGAGGAGGTAACTATGATCCTGAAAAGCAGGTATAAAGACCTGCACTTTACCACGGGTATCAACACGAAAAAAATCTACAAAACCAGCCGCATGGTCTCCTCACTAATGAACATGCCGGTACAACCTAACAAAGCCATCGTCGGACGCAATGCCTTTGCCCATTCATCAGGAATCCATCAGGATGGTGTTTTGAAAAAAAGAGAGAATTATGAGATCATCAACCCGAAAGATGTGGGGATCAAAGAGTCGAGCATCGTCCTGACGGCACGTAGCGGCCATGCTGCGCTCAAACATAAACTGGACGTGCTGGGATATACCGTATCCAAAACCGAGCTGGACGATATATATCAGCGTTTTCTGAAACTGGCCGACAAGAAAAAGGAGATCAAGGATGAAGATCTGGAGGTACTCATGGGTACTTTCAAAAAAGAAGATAGAAACATCAAACTGGAACGGCTGCAGGTAATATCTGGAAAATCCGTCTATCCTACAGCTATGGTACAGGTGAAAATGAACGGAGAAATGTACACCTCCACAGCCACCGGAAACGGACCTATTGATGCGGCTTTTTCGGCTGTTAAGCAACTGATCAAACGAAAAGTCACCCTGGAAGAATTTCTTGTCCAGGCCATCACCAAAGGCAGCGACGATATCGGAAAAGTACATGTGCAGATAGAGAACCGCGGTCAGACGTATTATGGTTTCTCTGCCAATACGGACATCATCACGGCATCGGTTGAGGCCTTCCTTGACGCGATCGGGAAGATTATATAAATTGTATAATATAAAAAAGTGAGAACACTTGGAACCAAAAACATTATTTGACAAAATCTGGGATGCTCATGTGGTTAAGCATATTGAAGGGGGTCCCGATGTTTTATATATTGATCGTCATCTGATCCACGAGGTAACCAGTCCGCAAGCTTTTTCCGGCATTGAGCAGCGGGGGGTAAAAGTTTTCCGGCCCGGCAGGACAACAGCCACTACCGACCACAATGTGCCGACCAAAGATCAACACCTCCCGATTAGGGAAGAACTGTCACGCCTTCAGGTACAGAAACTGGAAGAAAACTGCCGGAACCACGATATCCCCTTTTACGGTCTGGGGCATCCCTGGCAGGGCATCGTCCATGTAATCGGTCCCGAGCTGGGCCTGACACAACCTGGCATGACCATTGTATGCGGAGACAGCCATACCTCCACCCACGGGGCTTTCGGGAGCATCGCTTTCGGCATAGGCACCAGTGAAGTGGAGATGGTTTTGGCAACTCAGTGTGTACTGCAACCCAAACCTAAAAAGATGAGGATCACGGTTGAAGGGACACTCGGAAAAGGAGTCACCGCCAAAGACATTATCCTGTACATCATCTCAAAAATCTCAGCCAGCGGAGGCACGGGTTACTTCATCGAATATGCCGGCAGCGCCATCCGCTCACTGAGCATGGAAAGCCGCATGACCATCTGTAATATGAGTATCGAGATGGGTGCCCGCGGTGGGCTGATCGCACCCGACGAAACCACTATAGAATATATACGGGGGCGGGAGTTTGCTCCCAAGGGTAAAGATTTTGACAAGATGGCCGAACAATGGCTGTCGCTGAAAACGGATGAAGGAGCTGTCTTTGACAGGGAGATTACTTACGATGCCTCCGACATTGAACCGATGATCACTTATGGCACCAATCCGGGCATGGGCATCCCGGTTACGGGAACCATCCCTGTGGTGAACAAGAACGATCCGGACGCTGTTTCATACTATAAAGCTTTGGATTATATGGGCTTCCGGGCCGGAGAACCCATGATAGGCAAGCCTGTGGACTATGTTTTTCTGGGCAGTTGCACCAACGGACGTATTGAAGACCTGCGGGCTTTTGTCCAGATGATCCGGGGACATAAAAAAGCAGATAATGTAATAGCCTGGATCGTTCCGGGGTCGAAGCAGGTAGAAAAACAAGCCATGGAAGAAGGGCTGGACAAGATCCTGAAAGAAGCCGGCTTTGAGCTGCGGCAACCCGGATGTTCGGCCTGTCTGGCTATGAATGATGATAAAATTCCGGCGGGTAAGTTCAGTGTCTCCACCTCCAACCGTAACTTTGAAGGCCGTCAGGGTCCGGGAGCCCGCACCATGCTGGCCAGCCCGCTAACCGTTGCTGCCGCAGCCATCACCGGCAGGATCACAAATCCACGGGAATTCCTTTAACCCATAAAACCTAAATAAGCTAAAAATGCCAAGAGAAAAATTCACTATACTCCGATCGCCTTTTGTTCCGCTGCCCATCGATAATGTGGATACAGACCAAATCATCCCGGCTCGTTTTCTAAAAGCCACCACACGCGAAGGCTTCGGAGACAATCTTTTCCGTGACTGGCGGTATACCTCTGAAGGAACGCCCAACCCGGAATTCGTCCTGAACAAAGACAAGTACTCGGGAAAAATCCTGGTGGCAGGTAAAAACTTCGGTTCCGGTTCAAGCCGCGAACATGCTGCCTGGGCATTGTATGACTACGGTTTCCGTGTGGTGGTGTCCAGCTTTTTTGCAGACATCTTCCGGAACAATGCCCTGAACAACGGTTTGCTGCCCGTACAGGTCACCGAGGAGTTCCTGCTGCGGCTGTTCGAACTCTCCGCAAATGATCCGGATACTCTCCTGGAAATTCATCTTCCGGAACAGAGAATTACCATTGTAGCCACCGGAGAATACGAAGGGTTTGAAATCAATGCGTACAAAAAAGAATGTATGTTGAACGGATATGATGACATCGATTATCTGTTAAGCAACAAGGATAAAATTATAGCATACGAACAGTCACATCACAAATAAAAAGCCATGTTTATCGAGATCATGGACACCACCCTTCGCGACGGAGAGCAAACCATGGGTGTCTCTTTCAGTCCGGTAGAAAAAGAAACCATAGCCAGGATGTTATTGGATGAAGTAGGTGTGGACCGCATTGAGGTAGCTTCGGCCCGTGTTTCCACAGGAGAATTTGAGGCAGTACGTCGCATCACTTCCTATGCTTCCAGGAAAGGCAATCTGGACAAAGTAGAGATTCTGGCTTTCATTGACGGCACAGCCTCCATCGACTGGATTGCTGAAGCAGGAGGTCGTGTGGCCAATCTCCTCACCAAAGGATCATTACGGCATGTGAGGGAACAATTGCGCAAGGAACCGGAAGAACACCTGCGTGACATCAAAAGATCCATTCATTATGCCCGCAGCAAAGAGATGATGGTAAACCTGTATCTCGAAGATTGGTCAAACGGCATGATCAACAGCCCTGCTTATGTTTTTTTCCTGATGGACGGACTGCAAGACGAGTCCATTGAGCGTTTTATGTTGCCCGATACCCTGGGCATCCTCAACCCCTACCAGACCGCCCGGTTTATCCGTCAGGTACGTGAGCAATATCCGAAGTTACACCTGGATTTCCACGCCCATAATGATTATGATATGGCAACAGGCAATGTACTGGCCGCCATCCGGGAAGGAGTAAATGGGGTACATACAACGGTAAACGGTTTAGGAGAAAGAGCCGGGAACGTACCGCTGGCCAGCGTAGCAGTGCTGCTGAACGATCATCTGCAGGCAGAGCATAATCTGGATGAATCGCAACTTACCCGGATCAGCAAGATTGTTGAGACCTTTTCCGGCATACGTATCCCTTCCAACCAGCCCATTGTCGGGGAGAATGTGTTCACCCAGACCTGTGGGGTACATGCCGACGGCGACAAAAAAAACAATCTGTATTATAACGACTTGTTACCGGAACGTTTCGGGCGCTCGCGCCAGTATGCACTGGGAAAAACCTCCGGCAAAGCCAACATCCTGAAAAACCTGGAAGAGATGGGCATCGACCTGGATCCTGAATCTACCCGTAAGATTACAGAAAGGGTAATCGAACTGGGGGATAAAAAAGAGCAGATCACCAAAGAAGACCTGCCCTATATCATCGCAGATGTATTGAACAGCAACAACCAATTGCATGAGCCGGTAAAGATTCTTAATTATACGCTCACACTGTCTTCCGGACTTAAACCGATCGCCAACATCTCTATTGAGATCCATGGGGAGGTACATAAGGAAAATGCTGCAGGAGACGGACAGTATGACGCTTTTATGCGGGCATTGTGGAAAATTTATGACAAGCTGAACATAGAACATCCCATGTTAACAGATTATATCGTGACCATTCCTCCCGGGGGCCAGACGGATGCCCTGGTAAGGGCCAATATCAGCTGGAAATATCAGGATCACGAGTTCAAAACCCACGGGCTGGATGCCGACCAGACGGAGGCCGCCATTAAAGCCACGGAGAAAATGCTGAACATTGTTGAAAATATACGGCAAATGCAGAAAGCATAATATTTTTGTCAAATGAAGTTAACACTAAAAAAAATATAAGTTGATGAAGTTCACCATTGCTACTTTGCCCGGCGACGGTATCGGGCCGGAGATCATGGAACAGGCTGTTGCCGTTTTACATGCCATTGAAGAAAAATACGGGCATCATTTCGATTTCCAATATGGTGACGTAGGAGCTGTTGCCATTGATCATGCGGGAGATCCTTTCCCCGAGGCAACTTTTGCTCTGTGCCGCGATGCCAACGCCGTTTTGTTCGGTGCCATTGGTGATCCCAAATATGACAATAACCCCAAAGCAAAAGTCAGACCCGAACAGGGCTTACTTACCATGCGCAAGAAACTGGGATTATTTGCCAATATCAGGCCTGTTGCCACATTCCCCTCCATGCTTGACAAGTCACCGCTCCGCAAACACCTGGTAGAAAATGTGGATTTTGTAGTAATCCGGGAACTTACGGGAGGCAGTTATTTCGGCGAACCCCGGGGCAGATCGGAAGACGGGAACAAAGCGTTTGAAACCAATATTTATTCCCGGGAGGAGATTGTACGTATCCTGAAAGTGGCCTTCGGGTATGCCCGCAACAGAAGAAAAAAACTTACGGTGGTGGACAAAGCCAACGTACTCGCCACCTCACGACTGTGGCGGGAAATTGCCCAGGAAATGGCAAAAGATAACAGCGACATAGAAGTGGATTATCTGTTTGTGGACAACGCCGCCATGCAGATCATCCAGAACCCGGGCCGGTTTGATGTTATGGTCACGGAAAACATGTTCGGGGATATCCTCACCGACGAAGCCAGTGTCATCACCGGGTCTATGGGTTTGCTCCCTTCGGCCTCGGTAGGCAGTCTCACTTCCCTCTTCGAACCGGTGCACGGTTCTTATCCGCAGGCCGCCGGAAAAAACATTGCCAATCCGCTTGCTATGATCCTGTCGGCAGCCATGATGCTTGAGACAGGACTCTCACTAAAGGAAGAAGCAACCATGATCCGTGAAGCCGTAAGTAAATCCCTCGAAGAAGGATACGTAACGGAAGATATCGGTGCGGAAAATGCCAGGTATACATCAGAAGTCGGCCAATGGATCGTTGATTATATCAGGGAAAAATAACCAGCATACCAATCCGTTCTAGTTACCGGCAGGTTTTCAGGAGAGAGAGAACAGTCGGTTATTCCGGCACAGACATCCCGCCAGGGATATCTGAGATTGATAATTGTATGTAAAAATTGAAAAGGGAAATCATGGAAAAGTCGTTATACAGACCTGAAAACGAACATGATAATTGCGGAATTGGCTTTGTGGCTCACATCCACGGGAACCAGTCGCATGACATTGTGGAAAGGGGACTGCAGATTCTGATTAACCTGACGCACCGGGGGGCAGAGAGTGCTGACAACAAAACAGGCGACGGTGCCGGAATCCTGACCCAGGTACCCCATGATTTTTTCGTTCGATCGGGCATCACCCTGCCTGCTCCCGGCAGTTATGGTACCGGATTACTCTTTCTTCCAAGAGATAAAAAACAAACGGAACAATGCAAAAACTGGCTGGAAGAAATCATCACACAGGAAAAGCTAAATCTTCTCGCTTTCCGGAAGGTACCCGTGAACAACAGCATCCTCGGAGAGATCGCCCTGACTTCGGAACCCCGCATAGAGCAGGTCTTTATCGGCAGTGATGAGGAACAGGATGAGTTGGAGAGAAAACTGTATATTGTCCGTAAACAGATCGAAACGAAGGTAAGAAATTCACATCTTAAAGACAAAGATATTTTTTATATCCCCAGTCTCTCCTCACGTACCATTATTTACAAAGGGCTTTTCACCCCGGATCAACTGCGTGATTATTATCCCGATTTGCAGCATCCTGATTTCAAAAGCGCTATTGCTTTGGTTCATTCGCGGTTCAGCACCAACACGTTCCCCTCATGGGATCTGGCCCAACCGTTCCGGTTCATCGCCCACAATGGTGAGATCAACACCATCCGCGGCAACCGTCTGTGGATGCATGCCCGGGAGTCGCTGATGCGGTCACAGCTTTTTCAGGAGGATCTGCCAAAGGTGTTCCCGATCATTGAACCGGGCAAAAGCGATTCAGCTTCGCTGGATAATGCCATGGAATTTCTGGTCAGAACAGGCCGCGACATTCCGCACGCTCTGAGTATGCTCATCCCGGAGTCATGGAATGATAAAAATCCCATACCCAAAAGCCTGAAATCGTTTTATGAATATCACTCAACGTTCATGGAGCCCTGGGACGGTCCGGCGGCTATCCTGTTCTCTGACGGACGATATGTGGGAGGAACCCTCGACCGCAACGGTCTGCGTCCATCGCGCTATCTGATCACCAAAAACGATCTGATCATCATGGGATCGGAAACCGGCGTGCAGGAATTCCCGGCAGAAGAAATTCGCGAAAAAGGACGTCTGAAACCCGGCAAGCTATTGCTGGTAGACACCCGGCTGGGCATTATCATCCCGAATGATGAAGTTAAAGCCACCCTTGCCCGTCGCTATCCTTATGGGAACTGGTTGAAAAAAAACCGGCTGGAGATGGAACAGATCGAGGTGATCAACAGAAAACCGTCGGGTCTGGGAGATAAGCTACCGGTATATCTGAAATCTTTCTGTTACAGCAAAGAAGACATTGAAGTGCTGATCAAACCAATGGCCGAGCAGGGAAAAGAACCGATCAACTCTATGGGCAATGATGCACCCATGGCTGTTTTTTCAGATAAACCACAGAGGATATTCAATTACTTCCGGCAGTTGTTCGCCCAGGTCACCAATCCTCCCATCGATCCCATCAGGGAAGGGCTGGTCATGTCATTGACCAATTATATCGGGTCGATCCAGAAGAACATCCTCGAGGAGAGCCCGGAACATGCCCGTCTGATCAAGTTCAGGTCACCCATCATCACCAACACCGATCTGGGCAAAATCAAAGATCTGCGGCACCAAATGTTCACCCATGTCACCCTGCCGATGGTCTATCCGGTAAATACCGGTGCCAAAGGGCTGAAGAAAGCCATAGACACCTTATGCAAAAAAGCTGAAGAAGCTGTTAACAGTGAAACCAATTTCATCATACTCTCCGACCGGGACATCTCCGAAGATATGGCGCCTGTACCATCCCTCCTGGCTGTCTCGGCGGTACATCACCACCTGATCCGTCAGAAAAAAAGAATGCAGGTAGGACTAATTGTGGAAACAGGGGAAGCCCGTGAAGTAACCCATTTTGCCCAGTTGCTTGCGTATGGGGCAAGTATTATCAACCCGTATGTTCCCTTTGCGATCCTGGACGAGATGGTCAGGCAGGGTGAGATTAACATACCTTATTCGCAGGCCCGCAAGAACTATATCAAAGCCATTGACAAAGGAATCCTGAAGATCATGTCTAAGATGGGTATTTCCACACTCAGGAGTTACTTTGGGGCACAGATCTTTGAGGCCATCGGGCTGGGCGAAGAGTTGATCGACAGATATTTTCCCGGCACCCCCTCACAGATCGGGGGCATCGGCATCACCGAGCTGGCACGGGAGATCATGAAAACGCACCAGGAGACTTTCTTCCCCCACAACGGTATCAGCTACCTTCCTCACAAAGGGATCTACAGCTACCAATGGGAAGGAGAAAAACACGCCTGGAACCCGGACACCATCGCCCTATTGCAATGGTCGGTAAGAACAGGCAACTACGACCGCTTCAAAAAATTCACAGCCGCTGCGGATGCACATACACGTACACCTGTGTTCATCCGGGGACTCCTTGATTTCAGAGAAAATCCTATCCCTCAGGAGGAAGTGGAAGGAATTGAATCGATCATGAAACGGTTTGTCACCGGGGCTATGTCATACGGTTCCATCAGCAAGGAAGCCCACGAAACGATTGCCATTGCTGTCAACCGTATCGGAGGACGCAGCAACACGGGCGAAGGAGGGGAAGACCCTGCCCGTTTTATCGTCAAAGAGCCGCATGAAAACCGCCGTAGCGCTATCAAGCAGGTAGCTTCCGGACGCTTTGGAGTAACCACTCATTACCTTATCAACGCCGATGAGATACAGATCAAGATTGCCCAGGGGGCCAAGCCCGGCGAAGGAGGTCAGTTGCCCGGTTATAAAGTAAATAAAATTATTGCCCGGGTAAGACATTCCATTCCGGGTATCACTCTCATCTCGCCTCCCCCCCATCACGACATCTATTCCATCGAAGACCTGGCACAGCTCATTTACGATTTGAAGAGTACCAACCCAGGAGCATACATAAGCGTCAAGCTGGTATCGGAAAACGGTATTGGCACAGTAGCTGCCGGTGTTTCCAAGGCCCATGCCGATCTGATCGTTATCAGCGGTACGGAAGGGGGTACCGGCGCCAGCCCCGTGAGTAGTATCAAATATGCCGGGGCCCCGCTGGAAACAGGACTGGCCGAGACCCATCAGACCCTGGTCAGAAACAACCTGCGGGGACGTGTGCGCCTGCAGGCAGACGGACAACTGAAAACAGGCCGAGATGTAGTAATCGCAGCCCTGCTGGGCGCCGAAGAGTTCGGCTTTGCCACCTTGCCCCTGATCACCCTGGGATGCGTTATGATGCGCAAATGCCACATGAACACCTGCCCCGCCGGCATTGCCACACAGGATAAGGAACTGCGTAAACGCTTTAAGGGTAAACCCGAGCATCTGGAAAACTATTTTCGTTTTCTGGCACAGGAAGTAAGAGAATATATGGCACTGCTGGGATTCAGGACCTTTGAAGAAATGGTAGGCCGCAGCGACCGGCTGGTACAGAGGAAAGATATCAACCATGAAAAAGCCCGTACCGTAAACCTCAGCAGGCTGTTGTATTACCCGGAGAATGCAGATAATTTCCCGACACATTTCGTTCCCGGTCTGCAAAAGATCAAGGAAAACGAACTGGATAAGGAACTTATACGTCTTTCGGAACGGGCATTACAGCGGAAAGAACGGGTATGGATTTCCCGGGAGATTCACAACACCGACAGAGCTACCGGCACCACCCTGTCGGGAGAAATCATACGACTGTACGGTGAAAAAGGCTTACCGCCTGACACCATCGAATGTACTTTTTACGGTTCGGCAGGTCAGAGTTTCGGAGCTTTTCTGTGCCGCGGCGTCACTTTCCGCATCGAAGGTGACACCAATGACTATCTGGGGAAAGGCTTGTCCGGTGGGAAAATCATTGTGACACCACCCAAAGGGATCACTTATAAACCGGAAGAAAACATCATCATCGGAAACACCGTCCTTTATGGTGCCACTGCCGGTTATCTGTTTGTCAACGGAGTCGCCGGAGAACGTTTTGCAGTCAGGAATTCCGGGGCTTACGCTGTGGTGGAGGGGGTCGGAGACCATGGCTGCGAGTATATGACCGGTGGCCGTGTGGTAGTGCTGGGAAAAACCGGCAGAAACTTCGCAGCCGGTATGAGCGGAGGGATTGCCTATGTCCTGGACATGGAGGGCGACTTTGCCTACTACTGTAACCAGGAACTGGTAGAGATAGCGCATCTACAGGACTATGACGAGGTGTCGGAACTACAGGAACTGATCGCAGAACACTGGCATAATACCGGCAGCAAACTGGCCGAAGATGTCTTGTCGAACTGGGAAGCTTATTTCTCCAAGTTCGTCAAGGTTACACCGCTTGAATATAAAAAGATCCTGAATGAACAAAAACTCAGGGAGATAAATTTGAAGCTGAAACGGGCAGAATTTGATCCTGATTTTGCAGAATAGTTGTTTTATTTTTCAATTTGGAAATCATGGGAGATCCGAAAGGTTTTATAAACATATCAAGAAAAGAAGCAGGATACCGTCCTGTAAACGAACGAATAGCCGATTTTTCGGAAGTGGAACAGGTATTGAACACGCGTGACCGCATCTTACAGGCATCCCGTTGCATGGCCTGCGGCGTGCCATTCTGTCACTGGGCTTGCAGTACCCACAGCCGCATTCCGGAATGGCAGGACGCCCTGTACCGGGAACAGTGGGAAAAAGCCATCAATCTGCTGCATCTCACCAACGACCTGCCGGAGATAACCGGAAGGGTTTGCCCCGCTCTTTGTGAGAAAGCCTGTGTCCTGGCCATCTATGAAGAACCGGTAACCATTCGTGAGAATGAGGTAGCCCTGGCTGAAATGGCTTTTAAAATGGGACTGATCAAACCTTACCTCCCGAAACGCCGAACCGGCAGGAAAGTAGCCGTAATAGGCTCGGGACCTGCAGGACTTACCGTAGCCAGTCGCCTGAACCGCACAGGCCACGAAGTGACCGTTTTTGAAAAAGATGAAAATCCGGGAGGTTTGTTACGCTTCGGCATCCCGGATTTCAAACTTACCAAGGCTGTGATAGACAGACGCATTGACATCTATAAAAAAGAGGGGGTGATCTTCAGGACAGGCATTTATGCCGGTAAGGATATCTCCGCCCGCAAACTCCTGGAAACATTTGATGCCCTGTGCCTGGCGGTAGGCTCCAGAGAACCGCGTGATCTGGATGTTCCCGGCAGGGACCTTCCGGGAATATGGTTTGCCATGGACTTCCTCTCCCAGCAGAACAGGATCAATGCCGGCGCCAATATCCCGGGGAGAAAACGAATCTCAGCCAAAGGCAAACATGTAATCGTGATCGGTGGTGGCGACACCGGGTCGGACTGTGTAGGAACGGCCATACGGCAGAGAGCACGCTCTGTTACACAAGTGGAAATCCTGCCCGAACCACCCCTGCAACGTCCGGAAGACAACCCTTGGCCTTACTGGCCCAATACCCTGAGAACCTCCTCCTCACACGAAGAAGGATGTGTGCGGCTGTGGAGCCTCAGTACCAACCGGATCATCGGCAAGGATGGCCGCATCCACAAAGTGGAGATGAGCAAACTGAAATGGAAACGGGAAAACGGCAGAATGATCCCCGAAGAAACCGGAGAAAAACTTACCCTGGAAGCCGACATGATCATCCTGGCCATGGGATTCCTTCATCCCGTAAAAGACAAACTCCTGAAAGATCTTCCGTTAACCTTTGATGAACGGGAAAATATCAGAGGAGCTGAAAAGGGAGCACCCATCTTCACGGCGGGAGACGCTGCCACAGGCCCTTCACTGGTAGTGAAAGCCATCGAATCTGGTCAAAACGCAGCCCGTGACATCCATGAATATCTGATGAAAAGAAACCTGAAATAGAACTGCCGCCTCTCTGAAAGGAGTGGATCATTAACCCTTGAATAAAGGATGTTCGACCTATTGTTAAGGCGTATTTCCGGGGCATTGTTTTTTCATTCATTTAAAATCATTAACTTTATTATCCCAAATTGCGCAATAGAGTTATTGTAAATGGCTCTATTGCGCATAAGCCGAAGGCTGCATTGGGTTTACCCTGACAAGAAAATCTTACATTCCATGTTGATGGAATGCTATGATTTTCTTCGTCAATTAAGCAATAG
>Ga0190359_1001762_pt1 | contig 13385 bp, 12 predicted proteins | sample 48721823_MG_FD_161269 | JGI IMG/M metagenome (GOLD analysis project Ga0190359, IMG submission 161269) | Hydrothermal vent microbial mat bacterial communities from Southern Trench, Guaymas Basin, Mexico - 4872-18-2-3_MG | ecosystem: Environmental > Aquatic > Marine > Hydrothermal vents >...
TCCTGAAGAGTGGGATCAGGACTTTGAAGAACTATTTAAGACTTCTACAGCAAATCTTGCTACAGGAATCAGATACCACTTTCTCATAACCCCCAGGATTCTTTTGGATGTTCACAGCTATTACTCTCAGTGTAGATCTTACAACAAAAGCATTCTGAAACAAAGGGTCGAGGAGGTATACATAAATCTAAATTCCGAGTACGACAATAGAGTTTCAGAGCTCAGTATAAAACCAGAGCTAACCCTGTTTGCTTTTACTCGCCAGACTTTCAAACTTGGTCTTGATATTAAAAGATATCAGTTCATTAATAAATACATTGGCTACCAGAATAAGCGTTTCACTCGCAAGGAAAATTTCGACATCCGTGCTTTCTACTTCCAAAATAAAATAGACATTGGCCTTCTCTTGTTGAATGCCGGTCTGAGGTTTTCAGCTACCCAGGACTATAAAAGTAAACCCGAGGAAAGGCTCTCCTTGACCACAAATATGGGTAAAATAAAGGTGAAAATTGCCCTGGGCACATACAGACAATTAATATCAACGCTAAATACAAACAACGAAGAATTTGTCAAATTTCTTGAATACTATATTCCCCTGAGAGGCTATCCTCCTGTAACAAGCGAACAAAAAATTGTGGAAATAGAGTACACGGTCAGCGAACATTCAAAGCTTTCAATTTCCAGCTATTACAAAAACATGAAAAGATTATACAGAATAGTGAGTAAAAGTACCGAAATGCCTTTCAAAAATATCTTTATTGAAAGGGGAAGAGGTAGAGCATATGGAATAGAGTTTCTTATCAGTGTTAACACACCTAAACTCGTTAGCTGGATATCCTACACTTATTCAAGAGGTTTTAGAACATTTCCATCTATCAACAATGGACAGGAACTTGCCTATGATGCAGATCAACCACACAATTTAAAGATAGCTACTATGATAATACCAAACAACTACATAACTTTCAGTCTATCAATGCAAATAGCTTCAGGATATCCAAAAACCTGGACAAACAGATACTACTGGTATTTTCACTACGACCCATATACAAATGATATCTCAATCTCGCCTTCTTTTCTTACACCTGAAAAGAACAACGTCAGGTTTCCCCCGCGAGTTGCTCTGGACATAGGCCTTAAAAAAAGACTAAGAATGGGCTTTGGTGCATACCTCGCTGATTTTCTGCAGGCAAAAGAAGCAATATTAAATTTTACCGTAAAAAATGTACTGTTTCTCTATAGAAATCCATATTGTTATGCATACATACCTGGTTATGGATATTACGGTTTCGCAGTTAATTATTTTCCATCCATTCAGGCAGGCTATATTATAAAATTCTGATGGGAGAGATCATGAAAAAAACAGCTATATATTTGCTTGTAATTTTGGGATTACTGACAGCAGGATGCTACCTGCCGAATCAGCCAGGACCATTGCCTCGAGGGATAAATGAAATTAGATATGACACAAATGTCAACATTATGGGGGTCGTCAGGAATGATTCAGTACCCGGGCAATCATTTGTCTTTATGATTAACTGTTTCGATATAGAAGAAAATGCTTTTGTGGATACTTCGAATATTAAAAGTGCTATCGTGAAATTCATAGAAGAGCAAACTGGATACGAATATCAATTCACTCCTGATACTACGTTATCTGACACTTTACCCTATGTCAAGTTCATAAGCCCTCCTTCTTTTCGGCCTATAGCTAATACCAGATACTTTCTGGATGTGACGTTTCCGAATGGAGCAAAGATCATTGACTCTGCTATGGTCCCTGGTAAACCTCAGCTCTCTGTCAATGATGTTATCTTGCAAGATAACACACTACTTATCAGGTACAGTCCTCCCATTCATTCGGCATATACTCAAATTTACATTTCACCCGATATCATTGAAGATAATCCACTACAGATATCTTATACAGACACATCCCAGGTTATCCTACGAGCAAATCTGAAAGCAAGTGCTTCCAATCTGCAAGGAAAACTAAGATTCGATATATACGCTTTTGACGAAAACTATCTAAAATATCAGAAAGCTACTGTGAACCTATTTTTCCATCAATATAATCCGACTATATCCACAGTGAATAGCGCGTATGGTTGCTTCTTTGCTATGTCAGATACCTCAATAACCTTTGATATCTCAGCGAAGTAACCCTCTTCATTTTCTGCTACCAGCTCATTTTTTTAATTTACCTTACTTAACGAACATTCGATTTTTAGGGAGTGTATGTCACTGTGGAAAGGATGAAACGTTAACAGACTTGAAAAGAAAATACTTGATTAAATAAAATTACAATGATATCTTTTTCCTGACTTTTGAATATTGAGTTTCTATGAATTCAAAAAAAAATGTTTTGAGACTAAAATGTTTCTGGCGATTTTGCAGTGAGGAGGGGTACAAGGGGGGTTCGTTGTTAGCAGAATCTCCCTTAGCAAAGCCCATATTGCGCTGAAAATTATTCATGCTTAAAACGGTAAATCATCTTTAACTGGGGATGAAAATGAAGTTATCATTGATTGGCTTCGGGAAAATGGGAAGGACCATAAAAAACCTTGCCGAAAAATACAATCACAAGGTTATATCAATAGTTGATCCATATTCCAAAGAAGCAACCCACAGAGAAATCTCAAATGAGTCCATTCAGGATAGTGACGTCTGTATAGAATTTTCAACTCCAGAATCAGTCATAAGCAATATAGAGGCTATCGCAAGATTAAAAAAAGACCTGGTAGTGGGAACTACGGGATGGCATAACGAACTAAATAGGGTAAAAGAACTTGTCGAACAAACGGGAATAAAGCTTATCTATGCCTCTAACTTTGCAATAGGGGTCAATCTTTTTTTCATGATTGTTCGCTATTGTGCCAGGCTTGTAAACCAGTTAAACTCTTACGATGTCTCAATATTTGAAGTACACCACAATCAGAAAAAAGATATTCCTTCGGGGACAGCCATTACATTGGGTGACATAATAAGAGACGAAATGAAGCAAAAAGACGAGATTGTAACAAATCTAACAGGAAAAATAGATCCAAATCAAATACACATAACTGGAATAAGGTGTGGAAATATCTTTGGGGAACATTCTGTTATTCTCGATTCAAACGTGGATACGATCTTGCTTTCTCATAGAGCAAAAAACAGGGAGATTTTTGCTGAAGGTGTATTTTTCGCCTTAGACAGGTTAAACAAAGTGAAAGGAATGATCTCTTTTCAAGATTTACTAAGGGATACCCTATTAAAAGTCTAAAAAGGAGGATAACATGATTCTAAGGGGAACTTACACTGCCATGATAACCCCATTTAAAAATGGAGAAGTTGACTACAATGGTCTCAAAGAGAATATAGAATTCCAGATTAAGAATGGTGTTGACGGGATTCTTTTACTTGGAACTACCGCTGAAACCCCAGCCCTATCTTCATATGAGAGAGAAAAAATAATGGAGATTGGAATTGAAACAGTAAATGGAAGAGTACCGGTAATGGTAGGTGCTGGAAGCTATTCAACTAGAGCAACGGTCGAAGCAACGCAAAAAGCAAAGGAGAAGGGAGCTGATATAGCTCTTATTGTTACCCCCTATTACAATAAACCAACCCAGGAAGGAATTTATCAACATTTCAAGGCAGTTGTCGAGGAAACAAACATCCCAATAGTAGTTTACAATATCCCGGGGCGCACAGGTAGAAACATAGAAGTTGAAACTATGGAAAAACTGTCTGAATTACCGAATATTATTGGAGTTAAGGAAGCATCCGGCAACATAGATCAGATTATGAGAACCTATGCCAGTATATCATCGAAAAAGAATTTTGTGATAATGAGTGGAGATGATAACCTTACTTTCCCAATTATGGCTCTTGGTGGAGCAGGAGTAATTTCAGTGGCGAGTAACCTGATACCAGATCGTGTATCTAGGATGGTAAATGCAATGCTTGAGAATAGAATAGAAGAAGCAAGAAAAATTCATTATGAGTTGCTACCTTTCTTTAAAGGCATTTTTATGGAAACCAACCCGAGTCCCATCAAGGAGGCAATGAACATGTGTGGATTGCCAGCCGGAGATGTCAGACTTCCGTTGGTTAAAATGAGATCAGAAAATAGAGAAAAACTCAGAGAAATCCTTGTGAGACTAAACATTCTGAAGGAACAATGATGAACATAAAAGAAACAATTGAAAAATATTACGAGCAGCCTATTCAGACAGAAGGCGAACGAAAGAAAATCCTTAAGGTCTATTTTGAATTTCTTGACCTCCTCGATTCAGGGGAAATAAGAATAGCTGAAAAAGCTGATAATCGCTGGATTATCAACAAATGGGTGAAAAAGGGGATCCTACTCGGTTTCAAGCTCGGGAAGATAAAGCCAATCGAAAATGGTGTCTTCAAGTTCTACGATAAAGAAACTCTCCCCCTGAAGGATCTGGAAGACTACGAGAACATTCGTCTTGTTCCGGGTGGCTCAAGTATAAGAAAAGGAAGCTATATCGGCAAAAATGTAATAATAATGCCCCCTTCTTACATAAACATTGGGGCATATATTAACGATGGAACGATGATAGATTCTCAAGTTCTTGTGGGAAGCTGTGCTTATATAGGGAGAAACTGCCATATCAGCGCAGGAACAATTATAGGAGGCGTCCTTGAACCAATTGGTTCATATCCTGTCATTATAGAAGATAACGTATTTATTGGTGGGAACTGTGGAGTATATGAGGGAACTTTAATAAAAAAAGGAGCTATTCTGGGTGCAGGTACAACTATAACAGCTTCAACAAGAGTATATGATACAGTAAACGATAGAATTATTGAACCTGATGACAAAGGTAGAATGGTAATACCTGAAATGGCAGTTGTAGTCCCTGGTTCAAGGTCATTAGGGAAAACAGTAAGTGGTACGAATATTAGCCTGTATACTCCGGTCATCATCAAATACAGAAATCCTGCCGATAACAGGATAAAACTCGAAGATCTACTAAGAGACTGATTCGATTTCAAGGCATACTCTCTTTTTATAAAATGTCTAACTGGCATAAATGGGAAAGGATTTCTTTCACTTCTATTTTCCCTTTGAGTATCGTCATAGATTGAAAAGGGTTAATGTGGCAGTTTTTTTTCGAGATTTATGTGAGTTTCTAAGGCAACATTCAGGATGGAGAGATGAAAAACAGGTAAATGAAATTATGATTTTAATCCTGAAAGGTATGAAAGCTTATAGAGAAATCTTTGATAAATCAGAACGTAAAAAGAAATTAATTCTGTTGTTTTACCAACTTTTTCCTTTACATTAAAATTTTTTCAATTTATTATTTACATGTAATTTTTGGGTTTGATATGGATAGTTTCAAAATACTAAGAAAAATCCCAATTTTTACCGATTTAAAAGATGATATTCTTGAAAAAATTTACTCCAGAATGCAGAGAAGGGTTTACAAGAAAGGGAATATGATTTTGATGGAGGAAGATTTAGGAGATACTCTTTTTCTATTGAATAAAGGTAGCGTTAAGATAACCAGGGTCAGTGAGGACGGTAGGGAAGTGATACTTTCCATTCTGGGAGAGGGCGATTTCTTCGGTGAGATGTCCATTCTGGACGGGGAAAGTAGATCTGCTAACGTTGTGGCTCTGGAAGATTCTGAAGTTTTTATCCTGCGGCGAGGAGATTTCCTTGACCTTCTTGAGCAGCATCCTCAGATAGCAATAGTTTTGCTACAAGAGCTCGCTTCGCGGTTGAGGAAGTCGGACCAGCAGATTGAGAGTCTATCACTTGCAGATGCAGAAAATAGGGTAGCTATGGCCTTAATACGGCTTGCAGAAGAGCTTGGGGTCATCAAGATGGGACAGGTGATAATAGAGAATTTGCCATTTCAACAGGATATTGCTAATATGGCTGGTACTTCCCGTGAGACGGTATCGAGAATGCTCAAGCATTTTGAGGAAAAGGGGTATATAAAGAAAGAAGGACGAAAACTAACAATTATGAATTTCGAGGATTTTGTTAAAAGATATACCTAAGATAGGTTACCTATTTTGTCCTTCTAATTTGTATCATAAAAAAATAAAATGAAGCTAATAAAAGCTTATGTGTGTATTTTTTTCATTTTTGTAGCGCTCTATCCACAGTATTACTATTTTGGGCGTAATAAGATTCAGTATACAAAATTTGATTGGCATGTTCTAAAGACGAAGCACTTCGATATATACTACTATCCGGAGATGGAAGAGTTTGTTGAAATAGGTGCAAGGATTGCCGAGGAAGCTTATCTTGAATATCAAAGCCGATTTGAGCATCATATAAATAGAGAAGTGCCCCTGATTTTTTATAGTTCTCATCTCCATTTTCAACAAACAAATGTTATTCCGTATTTTATTCCGGAAGGGACAGGTGGTTTTTTCGAGTTTATTAAGGGAAGGGTTGTCATTCCAGCAGATGGCTCCTATTCACAGTTTAGACACGCTATAAGACATGAGTTGGTTCATGTGTTCTTTACTTCGAAAGTTAACAGCATTTTGATTGATCGCCAGAAGTTGGATCATCCATTTCCCCCGCTCTGGTTTAATGAAGGGCTTGCAGAATATTTTTCCATTGAGAATAGAAGGTACCCTGACATGGTTTTAAGGGACGCTGTGCTAAAGGGGTATCTACGAAGAATAACAGAGATTGGAGAGATTACGGGTTCCTATTTGATGTACAAAGAGGGGGAAAGCTTTCTGAGATTTTTAACTGATAAATTTGGCAAAGACATTATCCTAAGGATTATTGAGAATGTTTGGGTTGATGAGGACTTTACGCATGTTATAGAATTTGTTACGGGAAGCTCGATCGAGGATTTGCAAGATGAATGGATGCTGTCACTTCAGAAGAGGTTACTAACTGATATTATGGATAGAGAAAGTGCCAGATCCAGAGATGTAAAACTTACAGAAAGGGGGTTTAATGTAAAACCCGCTGTGTATAGTTCTTCTGATACGCTGATTAAGGTTCTTTTTATTTCTAATCGTTCAGGGTACGCGGATATCTATGCAAAGAGCTTAGGAGACAAGAGTAATCTTGAGATTATTGTCAGAGGAGAAAGAACCCACGAATACGAGGCATTTCATCTTATGCGAAGCAGGATGGATGTGCATGGTAACAGGCTTGCTTTCGTAACGAAAAAAGGAGAACACGATGTCATCCATATTTTTGATTTGAAAGCGGGTAGAAATTTGTTTGATCTGGAATTCCCAAACCTAACTGCTATATCTTCCCCTAAATTCTCTGCGGACGGGAAAAGACTCTTATTCAGCGCTTTGGATTTTGGGGGGTATGCTGATATTTATTTTTATGACTTTGATAATAGTTTACTTGTGAGGCTAACCGATGACATTTATAATGATTCTGATCCTATATGGCTGCCAGATGCCAGGGGAGTGATTTTCTGTTCCGATAGGGGAGTCTCGGGAAAGGATGGTTTTATGAATCTTTTTTCTTTTAATATTGTGGATAAAAAGATAGCTCCTTTAACGTGCGGTATGGAGAATGATATTTCTCCGTCTTTGTCTCCTGATGCTAGGGAATTGCTTTTTTGTTCTAACAGGGAGGGCAAGTACGATCTATACGTGTTGCCTTTGGATGAAGGGTTTACTCCAGGTGAGCTATATGTCTCCGGGGTGTACAGGATAACAAGCTACACAGGAGACACATTCGATCCAGTATGGGTAAATGATTCCACAATTGTCTATACCCTGTTTGAAGATTATTCGTTTAACATCATGCTGCGTTATTTAGATGAAGATTCCCTTGCCTACGTTGGTCAAAACTATAGTGTTCTTCCCGAAGTTACTTGCTGGAAGCCTGAGCGCCTTTCCGGAGATAGAGTAAAGACGAGGCAGATTTATAGGGGGAAATATAGTCTGGACATTGCCCAGGGGCAATTAACGCAGGATCCATTTTTTGGTTCCATGGGGGGTGCCCAGATAGCGATTTCTGATGTGCTGGGGGATAGACGATATGAAATACTGATTTATAACAATGCCAGAACGAAAAGTGAGTTTATGAATTCATTCAATTTTTTTATAGGCAGGTATTCTCTGGGTAGGAGGACAAATTTCGGATACGGTATGTATAGATTTTCCGGAGAGCGATTTAACTACTATGAAGGCTTCTATGATGAAAAAAGGGTGGGTGCCTTTTTTGTTTTGCAATATCCGATTACTCATTTTAATAGGTTTGAAAATGTTGTTAATCTTGCTTATTCCCAGAAGGATTGGTATGACTGGCGTGGTGTCCGGAAGGCATGGATAGTTGAGAATCATTTTTCGTATGTCTATGACAATTCTATTTGGGGTTTGTCCGGTCCCGTTGATGGATCGAGATTTATTGTTACTCTGGGATATGTGGTAGACGTCAGGTATTCCAATGTTTCCTACTATACAGTCATTGCAGATTTTAGAAGATATTTTAGACTTCGTCTTTATCTCACGTATGCTGTGAGAGTTGCAGGGTTTGTAAGTGAGGGAAAGGAGGCTCAACGTTTTTATATCGGTGGTAGCTGGACGCTTCGTGGTTATCCTCTTTTCAGTATCTGGGGGAACCATTGTTTTCTTTTTAACCAGGAGCTCAGGTTTCCCTTTATTACGAGTGTTCAGTTAAGATTCCCCAGGGGAAAAGTTAATCTGGGGGGCATACAGGGGGCATTGTTTGTGGATGCTGGAGATGCATGGGAGTCGGGATTTCCCGGGCTTCGTGGGAGTTTTGGGATTGGATTCAGGATTAACATAGGTGGATATCTGGTTCTGCGTTATGATATAGGCAGAAGAACGGATTTTAGAAAGATTTCGAAATCAACTTTCTATCAGTTTTTCTTTGGGTGGGACTTTTAAAAGATGAGAAGGGTAATTTTTGCGGCTATAGTTTTCCTCATTCTTGGCTGGCGGTGTGCAGAGAGACATAGGGTTTATTTTCAGTACGGAGAAGAGGTTAAACCTATTGGGCGTGTGGGAGATGGAAATATAAATTTTCTGTGGGTGAGGTCTCTTCTTGCTGCTCCGGGAAAGGATTTTGAGGTTTTTGATGGTAGTATTGTGGTTTCTGATCTACGAAATAGGTTGTACCTTATAAACGAGATGGGTAAGATTGTAAAATCTATAAGGCTAAAGGGGAGTGTAAACGGAAAAGTTCTGATTAACGGGGAATATGCCTATTTTACCACTTCCGGTGATCGATTTAGACTGATAAAATTAAGCTTGAGAAATACCGGGGATAAAATTGAGAAGGAGGTGCGTTCCGTATTTGAGCCGGTTCTGGTGGATTCACTGTTGTTGGTTGTATCTATGGATGGAAAAGTTTATTGTATGAGCAAAGAGAACTTGGGGGTGATATGGATCAGAAAGTTAAAAAACAGGGTGTATTTTGCTCCTTTTTCAGTGGATGGGATGGTATATATTATTGATTTCAGGGGAAGGTTGTTCTCTGTTGAAATTCCTTCTGGAAAGCTCAGGAAAGCCACTGATCTGCCGACAATGCCCGAGACGGTTTTGCCTGTGGATGATACTCTGATTGTTTTCGGGGGTAGAGATGGAAAACTTCTGCTCTATAATGTTACCGAAAATCGAATAAGATGGATGGTAAAATTGCATGGTAGAATAGTTTCCAAACCGTTGCTAAAGAATGGGATGTTGATCGTGGGCACGATGGCTGATTCCATTTATATGGTAGATTTTAAAAAGGGAAAGGTGCTGGACAGGATTTACATTGGGGAGCCTGTGAGTACAGATATGGTTGGGGTTGGAACAGTTGCTATATTTGGTAGCTTATCGAGGAAGCTTATTTGTTTTGATATAATCAAAAAGCAAGTTGTATGGAAGTGTAAACTAAAAGGAAGGGTTATATCTAATCCGCTTCTTTTTGGTGACTTCCTCGTCGTTGGGTGTGAGTATAAATACGTGTATCTGTTTGAACTAAGGTGATTTGCCATGAGGTGTTTTATTTTTGCTTTGTTGGCAATGTTGTTCTTGGGGGCACCATGTTTTCCTCTGGAGATAAAATCCTCTACAGGAATGATTGATTCTGTTCTGATAAAAGATATCGAAGCGAAATATCGTAGCTGGAAGATAAAACCCGTAACCGGAAAAGAATGGAGAAATAGATATTTTACGTGGAGGAACTGTGTACCGGTCGCGGTGGGTATTGTTTCCGCATCTATTAGCCTATGGTCAAAGATGGAGGCAGACAGGTGTTATCGGATTTACAAACGGGAAATTGCTCCCAGAGAGATAGATTTCTGGTATTCGCAGGTTGAAAAGTATGATAAAATTTCAAATATTAGCCTTGTTTTTTTTGAACTTTCAGTAATTTGGATAAATTATAAGCTTTTAAAGTTGAATCTGACTCAATGAGTGAAGAGAGGAGTGGGAAAGAGCTTAAGGAAATGGGTTTTCTTGATCATCTCGAGGAACTTCGCTGGCGTATTATCAAAAGCCTTCTCAGCGTCCTGCTTTTTGCTGTTATTGCTTTTCTATTCAGTGACGTTTTCATTGAACTTTTAGTAAAGCCCATAAAAGAGATTAATCCGGCTGTAAAGTTCCAAGTACTAAAAGTACAGGGGATTCTGGTTTTGAAGCTGTGGATTGCATTTGCATTGGGTATTGCTTTTTCCATACCTGTGATTATATATCAGATATGGGCTTTTGTTTCTCCTGGTTTGTATGAGCATGAGAAGAAATGGGTCCCCTGGTTGTTTATTGGGGTAACTGGGTTTTTTATTATAGGTGCTGTTTTCGCTTATTTTGTGATAATTCCTTTTGCTGTGAGATTTTTGACCAGTCTTGGGATTGAGGATGTTGAAAAGAATATCTCGATAAATTATTATGCTAAATTTGTTATGCAGTTAATTTTGGCAAGTGGTATTTTATTTCAAATGCCAGTACTGTCGTTTATTTTAACCAAGATTGGTTTGATAAGCCCAATGACTTTAAAAAAATATTGGCGTCACGCGGTGGTTGTGATTTTAGTGCTTGCGGCATTTATTACACCTCCTGATCCGGTGAGTATGATAATGATGGGGATTCCCTTGTTCTTTTTGTATGAATTCAGCATTTTGATATCAAAAATAGCTTATAAGCCAGTCGAGGAAGATGCTGAGTCTCCTGCTGGTTAAGAGAGGAATATTCCATGGATCTGGATACTATTTGTAAACCAATTGAGAAGGAACTGGAAATATTTAATAAAAGGTATAAAGAGAGTCTGAGTTCTGATATTTCTCTTATAAGCAAGATAATGGAGTATTTGCTTGTTCAAGACAGTAAAAAAATACGTCCGATCCTTGTCCTTTTGAGCTCGAAGATGTGTGGTGAACCGTGCGAGAATACCTACATTTCGGCAGTTCTTGTAGAGATGTTACACACTGCGACTCTTATACATGATGATGTGGTTGATGAGGCTGATAGGAGGCGTGGGGTTCCTTCGATTAATGCTATCTGGCAGAATAAAACCTCTGTTTTGATCGGAGATTGGTTGTTCAGTAGGTGTCTTTCAAATATGATCTTTATGAGGGATTTTGACATGCTGTCGTTGCTTTCCAGGACTGCTGAATTGCTCAGTGAAGGAGAAATCCGTCAAATAGAAGGAAGCTCTGGTTGGCTGGTAGATGAGGAAAGTTACTACGAAATGATCTTTGCGAAAACCGCCTCCCTTTTTGCTGCTTCGTGTAGACTTGGAGCAATGGGAGTGTGCGCTTCCAGGGATAAAGTGGAAGCCCTCTATGATTACGGGAAGAACCTAGGTATGGCTTTCCAGATAAAGGATGATTTGCTTGACTTTACTGGTTCTGAGGATGAAATTGGGAAACCTCGATTCAGTGACCTAAAGGGAAATATTATGACCCTTCCTCTGATTTATACTTTAAGGAGGATTGAAGACGAGGAAAGGGCTCTTTTGAGGAAAAAAATTGAGCTTGCGGATAATGAGGAAAGTTTTGTGGAAATTATTAAGGTAGTTGAAAAAAGCGGAGGAATAGAATATTCTGAGCGAAAGATAAATGAGTTTTCCATGAAGGCTATTGAGGCTCTTAGAATTTTCCCAGATTCAGAGGTTAAAGGTTCTATGATAGGTTTTGTCCATTTTAATATGGAAAGAAAAAAGTGAGAAAGAAAAAGATAGATAGGATTTTGGTGGTTCGTTTGAGCTCAATGGGAGATATTGTTGTTCTGACGCCTATTTTCAGAAGCCTGAAAGAGAAGTTTCCCAGCGCGAGAGTTGATTACCTGGTGAAAAAGGAATTTGTTCCTCTGGTGAAGGGGAATTCGTTTATAGATAATGTTGTTGAATTCGATTTTAGAAGTGGCCTTAAGGGCTGGAGGGCTTTATGCAGGGAGTTATCTCAAAGGGGGTATGATGTTTTAATAGATATGCATAACGTATTGCGAACTTGGCTTTTGTCGCTATATATGTTTAAAGCAATTCAATTGAGATATTTAAAACCCAGACTTCACAGATTCTGTCTTTTTTATTGTTATTTGAACCTATTCCCGGAGGATTTTTCTCTTCTAAAGGAATACTATAAAGTTTTATATCCTCTTGGGATTGAAGATTGTAAGTATGTTCCAGAGATAGAACTGAGTTCTGAGGCCAGGGAGAAAGCAAGTAAGGTGTTGCAGAAGATCGGGTTAAAAGGGGATTTTGGAGTTATACTCGGTGTGGCAAACTGGGCTAACAAGCGATATCCTCTTGAAAAGTACAAAGTTGTAGCAAAGAAAGTACTGGAAAAGTATGGTTTTGCTGTGTTGTGGCTTGGGGGAATAAGGGATACTTATCTGAAGGATAACATTCAGCAGGAGGGAGCAGAGAGTTTCTTATATTTAAGCGATTCACTGGAGTTATCTCTTGGAATTTTGAGTATGGCAAGGGTTGTAGTGGGAAATGATACCGGTCTAACCTATGCTGCAGAAGCTTTAGGGGTGCCTACTGTTCTTGTGCTGGGTCCCACCTCGAAAGAAACGGGAGCCGGTTTGTACAGATCTGACAATGCTGTGGTTGAAAAAAGGCTGTGGTGCCGTCCCTGTTCTCAGAGAGGTAATAGGAAGTGTTATCGAAGGAGGCAGTACTGTTTTGATCTTATTGAACCTGAGGAGGTCATCGCAGCTGTGGACAAAGTACTCGGAAAGGAGAGAAGAAGGTGATTTATTTCTGGATAGTGGTTTATAACGTGTTTATTGTGCCTCTGGCGGTGATAGGTTTTTATCTTATGGGAATATTTAATATGAAAATCAGGGAGGGGATTAAGGGACGTTTGAGATCCAAAAAGGAGTTGCTTAACTTTGTTCGTTCCAGAAGGAATAGACGAGAATTATTTATAGTGCACTCCGCTTCATTGGGGGAATTTGAGCAGGCAAAACCT
>Ga0190359_1001765_pt1 | contig 13382 bp, 8 predicted proteins | sample 48721823_MG_FD_161269 | JGI IMG/M metagenome (GOLD analysis project Ga0190359, IMG submission 161269) | Hydrothermal vent microbial mat bacterial communities from Southern Trench, Guaymas Basin, Mexico - 4872-18-2-3_MG | ecosystem: Environmental > Aquatic > Marine > Hydrothermal vents > Microbial...
GAAATAATGCAACAAAGTGTTAAAAAGCGTGCATCATTTGATGAACGGTGAGAGTGCCACAGATGAATTGTCAGTATTTTATCTGTAATTTTAAGTAATTACCCAACAAACATCTCTTGCATACTTCCGGCACAATGCTTGCTTTGGATAACAAGCGGTTGGTTGGTTTTTGAGCCGCTTTTGTTAACCCTTCGTTGATGAGGACAATAGTGTCTGATCGAGATTATCTCGTCTCGTTGGTCAAAGAGGCCGATCTGTACAAAGAGCAAGGTCTCCTGGTCGAGTCAAAAGGAAAATACGTACAAGCCTTGCAATTCTTGAGGAAAAGTGAAGTCTTCAGAGGTGAAGAGCGTGTTGAAAAAGTTGTTAGGAAAAGGATCAAGCTTGTGGAACAAGAACTAGAAAAGCTGAAGCAGGATCAGCGACTCCCTCAATTACCCAAAGGGCAAAAAGAGCTCATTAAAGAGCTGTTTCGTTTTTCAGAAGCAAGGGAAACTTCGGCAATAGAAGGAGCAGTTGCCCTAGCTCACTTCGGGCAGTATGAGGAAGCCATAGAAGAATTTCGCACTCTTTTAAAGAAGGGAACTCTGCCCATTATTGCAGCCAAGAACATAATTCGATGTTACATGTCTCTGTCTCTTCCCGGGGCTGCAATTGCTGAGTTTGAAGACTGGGTTTCTTCAGGGTTAATGTCGAGCAAGGACCTCGAGTACCTCAGGGAGTTTCTTAAAGATTCGCTTAAAAACAAGGGAATAACTCTTCGCATTCCGGAACTAAATCATGATGTAAGTGAAACTGTCCCATTTACGAAGGAAGAAGATGAGGATCTAATTCAAATATCAGCTATCAGAATTGAGATGGATGAAGGCCCCTTGAGGGGACACTGTCTGGATCTCGATGTTAATTTCCAGGTAGGGAATATTCTCAAGGTAATCGTTTCCTCCCAAACCGAGGAAGTGCTTGAAGCTTTCAGACTTGGAACACGCTTTTCAAATATTCAGTTTTATTCAAATATTACGGTATTTCGGGGAAGCGGGGTTGTATCCAGGAAATTGAAAATTGAAAAGGGCGAAAGAAAAGGAGATTACTCGATAGATATCACCATCGAAGATGCCTAGGGGCTGTCAGAATCGGCTGCCCAAATAACCAGGCCCATCGAATGGCGGCTTTCCGCGTTGGGGTGGTTCGGCAAGATACGAATGTTTAACCCGAAACGCCCTGATTCAGCAAATGCAAAGTCAGATTCGTATCTGAAAAAAGCATCCCCCAGCTTTTGGGTTGCTTTCATTGGCTGAAGCACTCTGTCAAAACATTCTTCATCCTCCCACTGCTTCCCGCAGTAAACCTCTACGGACACGTCCGAGGGTTCCAGTTGCCCCAAGTCTATTTTGGCTTCCACGTGGCACATTGTGCCAACTTCAATCTCCTCTACATCGGGCATCTTCACCTCTTTGATTACAATATTTCCCCACCCATACATTACCTTTTCGCGCCAGGAGGCAAGCTCCTTGAGGCCACTCCACTGGTTCTGCCGCATTTCAAATGCCCTCTCCGCAGCAGGCACATAGAAACGCTCCCAGTATTCCTCAACCATACGATGGGTGTTGAACATGGGACAAAGCGTGTGCATTGATGTCTTCATTTTCTGAACCCAGCCACGGGGTGTCCCGTCGGGGCCCCTATCATAGAAAAGCGGAATGATGTCCTTTTCCAGAATGTCATAAAGGGCGCGGGATTCTATCTCGTCCTGGAAGTCGTGATCCTGGTACTCCTCGCCGCTGCCTATAGCCCAGCCGACTTCCCTGTCGTAACCCTCTTCCCACCAGCCATCCAGCACGCTGAAGTGCAGCGCTCCATTAGCAACCGCTTTCATGCCGCTCGTACCGCATGCCTCAAGGGGCCTCCTCGGTGTGTTCAACCACACGTCCACTCCCTGAACCATGTACCTGGCTACCTCCATGTCATAATCTTCCAGGAAGATGATGTGTCTGCGGAACGCTTCTTGATTCGCTATTTGAACAATCTGTTTTATGAGATCTTTCCCCATTTTATCCTGGGGATGGGCTTTGCCGGAAAAGATAAGCTGGACGGGGCGGGTGTCATTTTTCAGGATCCTCCCCAACCGTTCCATATCCTTTAGGATAAGATAGGCCCTCTTGTAAGGAGCGAATCTTCGTGCAAATCCGATGGTGAGCGCTTCTGAGTTGAGCACTTCGTCAGCTACTGTAAGATCCCGACTGGAGGCACCGCGCTTGGCAAGCTGTGCGCGCAATCTTTTCCTGGCAAACCCCACCAATCTCTCTCTTGCTCTCTCATGGGTTCTCCACAGCTCCGAGTTTGGAATGAGGTCTACCCTCTCCCAAACCTTTACGTTGTCGGGGTCCTCAATCCACCTGGGCCCGAGATATCGGTCATAGTTCTCCCGCATTCCTGCAGAAATCCATGAAGGGATATGCACGCCGTTTGTAATATGAATAATGGGAAGGTCGATCTCGGGCGTCTTTGGCCAGATCTTTTTCCACATCTTTCGACTCACACTACCATGGAGTCTGCTTACCCCGTTACTCCAGTTTGATAGTCTCAGTGCCAGCACCGCCATACAGAACCACTCTTTCTTGTTCCTGGGGTCCTGGCGTCCGAATCCCAAGAAAACATCAAAACTTATACCCAGCGACTTTGCATAATCCTCAAAATATGTCCGCATCAGATCAGGGTGGAAAATATCTATACCGGCTGCAACAGGGGTATGGGTGGTGAAAACACTTGTAGCCCTGACATATTCTAGGGCTTCATTAAAACTCAGCCCGGCATTTTCCCTCAACTCTCTTATGCGTTCCATGAGGGCAAGCGCGGAATGCCCTTCATTAATATGGTAAATGCTTGGCTCAACACCCATTGCTTTTAGAATTCGAGCCCCTCCTATCCCGAGCACGATTTCCTGTCTTATCCTCATATCATGATCGCCGCCATAAAGCTGCGAGGTGATTTCTTTAACCCAATCCGGGTTTTCTTTAATGTTGGTGTCAAGGAGATAGAGGTTGGATCTTCCCACTTCAATATCCCATGCCTGTACCTTTACATTCTCCCCTCTTATCTGCAGGGAAGTCGTGACAGGATTACCATTTTCCCTCCTTACCAGCTTCATCGGCATCATATTGAATCGGTTCGCAGGATAAGTCTCCATCTGCCAGCCATCCTGAGTCAGGTATTGGCGGAAGTATCCTTTTTGATATGCCAGGGAAACACCGCAAATCGGCAAATTGAGGTCACTTGCCGACTTAAGGTGATCACCCGACAAAATTCCTAGGCCACCCGAGTAAATCGGCAGGCAATCGGCCACGCCCGATTCTGCAGAAAAATACGCTACTTGAAATGCTTCACCCTTTTTGCCAAAAGCCTCTCGGTTAACATGTTCGGACATATATCTGTGAAATTCGTGGTGAACCCTTTCCATATGCGCAACAAATCCTTCATCGCGAGCAAGTGCCCTGATCTCCTTCTGGCTCAGCCGGGAGAGTAGCTCCACCGGGTTTCCCCGCGTCCTTTCCCAAAGCTCGGGATTCATTCTTCTGAACAGTTCCGCAGCATCATGGTTCCACACAAACCACAGATTCCCTGCAAGTTCCTTGAGTGGCTCCAGGGATCTGGGTATTTTGGGTTTTACGTCAATGATTTTTATTGGAAATGTCATGTGATTCCTCTACCTTTTTATTTTCTCTCAATCCTGAAGAAATGAAAATCCCAGCCGTCAAGCCCGGCATACAATCCATTCTTTTTTATCTCACCAGCAGGACGAAGGTAGCTGTCTCCTTTGATAGGGTCCCACAATCGAAGGTACAATACATCCTGGAACCAGTTGCCGGGCACCCTGATACGTCCCTGGCTTGGGCTGGGAGCGAAGTTGACTATTATAATGCGCCTCTCATCACTCAGTTGCCATGACCATGCCAGCAGGTTTTCATGGCTCTGGTTGTCAGGCCATCCATCTATAGCGCACATCTGCCATATTCCCTCATGAAAAACCGGCTCATTAACTTCACGAAGCAATTTTCCGCAAAAAGAGGCCAGGTCCTCATCAGTTACCTCTTCAGGAGCCCTGGAAAGCTGTACTGGTATGCTGAGCCGGTTCCCTTCCATCTGCCCATGGTGCCAGAGTTTTGCCCCGGGCAGAGTTGCATGAATCACCATGGCGCTGCGGATTCTCTGATTTCCAAAAACGGATAAAGCGCGGGGCTCATCGTGGTTTTCAACAAACCGCAGCATTCGCCCTTGATCAGGTACTGGCTTGCAGAGCTCCTTCCTGATCGCCGCGATGTTTCCCTGAACAAGGAGGTCATAGAGGTCTTTATCATAGACAAAGTCAAATCCTGCCTCCAGTAGCTTTTTCCCAAGGCCCCAATAGACCTCAGCCACCATAACAAAATTGTTTTTTTTACTTCTTGAAGAATTTATCGCGATTGGCCAGAATTCTTTTGCCTCCGCATCTTCGGGCAAGTACCCCTTCCATGTGTCTTTGAACACTTCGTCTAGTAACAGCATTGCCATATCGCACCTGACCCCATCACAGTAAGTGCTCACCTGTTGAAGAACGGCAACCATTGCATCCTGGGTCCGGGGGTTCATGTAGTTTAGTTGAGCAGTGTCAGTCCAGGGAGGAAAATAAGGATCTCTCCCATGCGCTATGCATGTGCGGCTTTCAGGAGTACTCACAGCATAAAAAAATCCATCGGGGCATTTTTCTTTGTCTACAGGTGCGACCTGAAGATAAAGATAGGGGCTTTCGAGCACCCAGGCATGGTCACAGGCTGTATGATTGGGGACAAAATCTAGCACCAATGCCAGTCCATAATCATGAAGTATCTCTTTCAAGCGTACAACGTCGTCAAAGGTCCCAAACCGAGGCTCAGGCCTGTAAGACTTTACAGCATATGGTGAGCCGCAGATGTCGTCCGGTTTAAAATCCGTAAGCACAGCTTGGCATTGATCCACAATCGCTTTCGTCTCCCTTGCCTTTTTTGCTGAAAGAGGGCTTCTTTCCCATATGCCCATCAGCCAGACCGCATCCATCCCTTTCTTTTTCAGGTCTTCCCACTCGGCCAGCGGTATTTGCGCAAGATTTAGCCCCCGCCCCTCTTTTCCGGACAAGTGATTAAGCCACGTAGCCAGGTTAATTTCATATATGTGGGGGTTGTTTCTGAGGGCTATCATGTTAGAGTCTTCCGTAGATTTCAGTCATATCTCTTAGTTGCTCGCTCAAAGACTCGGAAACTTGCTCGGGGTAAAGTCTCCACTTCCAGTTTCCTTCGTTGCTAGCAGGTCTGTTCATCCTCGCCTCTTCTCCCAGACCAAGAAGATCCTGCATGGGAAATATTGCAGTGTTTGCAACAGACATCATGGCAAGCCTCAAAAACTCCATATGAATTTCCGTTGCGTCAGCTTTTCTGCCAAGATATCTAAAAACCCTCTCTTTCTGATCCCGGCTTGCCTCCCTCTCAAACCAGCCTTTTACCGTATTGTTGTCATGCGTGCCGGTATATACAACGCAATCCTTTCCCAAATTGTGCGGGGCATATGGGTTCGTGGGCAAGTTCTCATCAAATGCAAAAAGCAGGATTTTCATGCCGGGAAATCCAAAATGGCGCCTTACCTCTACCACATCGGGCGTGATTACACCAAGGTCCTCCGCAATAACAGGTAGTTGCCCAAATTCGGCCTTGATGCGTTTAAAGAAGCTCCAGGCAGGGACCTCAACCCATCTCCCATTTGTCGCTGTCTTTTCACCTGATGGAACTTCCCAGTATGCGACAAATCCCCTGAAATGGTCGATTCGCACGACATCGTATAGCTGGAGCTTGTATCCTATCCTTTGTAGCCACCACTGGTAATCACGCGCACGGAGAACATCCCACCTGAAAACAGGATTTCCCCAGAGCTGCCCTGTAGGGCTGAAATAATCAGGAGGAACGCCGGCTACGGTCCTCGGCATTTTTTGCTCATCCAGGTTGAATAGATCCGGATTTGCCCAAACGTCGGCACTGTCATGAACCACATAAATTGGGAGATCTCCTATCAGTCTCACACCAATGCTGTTGCAAAAAGATTTCAGAGATTGCCACTGGCTACGCAAGAGGAATTGCGAAAAACGCATTTTCTCTATTTCATCACGCAATTGATCCTTTGCTGCATTCAATGCCGCCACATCCCGATCTCTTAGCTCGGGGGGCCATTCGGCCCAGGCTTTGCCACCCAAAAAAGACTTAAGCGAAACATACATGGCATAGTCATCAAGCCAGTACCTGTTTTTATCACAAAAAGTGGAGTATTCCCTTTCTTGTTTTCCCGTGCTACTGAAATTAAGGAAAGCTTTCTCAAGCAGCTCTGCCTTTAAAGCGTTTGCCCTGCTATAGTCTGCAGGGCCGTTTAAAGATACCGATGCCCAGTCCGAATCGCTCTCCGAAATCCAGCCCTCCGCTGCAAGAATCTCCGGGCTTATGAACAGGGGGTTTAAAGCAAAGGCGGAGACGCTGTGGTAAGGTGAATTGCCGTGCATCGGATCAGTAGGATTAAGAGGAAGAATTTGCCAATAACGCTGTCCTGCTTGGCAAAGAAACTCGGCAAATTGGCGTGCTTGAGGGCCAAAATCTCCAATACCAAATTTGCAGGGCAGAGAGGTTATGTGCAAGAGTATCCCGCTTCCCCGAGTTTTCAATCCGGCTGCTGCATCCATTAATCCCTTTTTCTCCGTTGTTAAAATTAAGTCTTCGAACCTGGGAGAAAATTTTCTTCCCTCAATTTGAAAAACACCGCGCCAAGAGGGGGAAGAGTAATAAGAAGAGAGTGGTCTCGCCCGTGGTAGGGCAAGGGCTCAGCTTCCACTTGCCCCAAATTCCCCAACCCGCTCCCGCCGTATTGCCGGGCATCCGTGTTCAAGATTTCTTTCCAGACACCTGCTCGTGGAGAGCCTATCCTGCAATTGGGCCTGGGCACAGGGATGAAGTTAAACACAGCGAGCAGTACATCTTTTACCTCCTTGCCTTTTCGGACGAAACTCAAGGCACTTTGTTCCGAGTCATTACAATCTATCCACTCAAACCCTGTGTCTTCAAAATCCAGTTCGTGAAGAGCTGGTTCTTTCTTGTAGACCCGGTTCAGGTCGCGCACAAGTCGCACAATACCCCTGTGTTGATCCAGTTCAAGCAAATGCCAGTCAAGGCTTTTTTCATGATACCATTCATCCCATTGCCCAAATTCTCCGCCCATAAAAACAAGCTTTTTCCCGCACTGCGCAAACATATAAGCAAAAAGCAGTCGCAGATTGGCAAATTTCTGCCAGTTATCCCCCGGCATTTTCCGGAGCAGGGAGCCCTTACCATACACAACTTCGTCGTGAGAAAGAGGGAGTATGAAATTTTCGGTAAAAGCGTAAAGCATCCTAAAAGTAAGTCTGTCGTGGTGGTGTTTTCTGTAGACTGGATCCTTTGAAATATAATCAAGGGTGTCATGCATCCAGCCCATATCCCACTTCATACCAAATCCGAGTCCTCCAATGTGGCTCGGTCTTGTCACCATTGGCCACGCTGTCGATTCTTCAGCCACTGTCACGACATCCTCAAACTTGGTGTAAATCTCTTGATTCAATCGCCGTAGAAAATCAATGGCCTGTATATTTTCTCTACCGCCGTGTTCATTGGGGATCCACTCTCCTTCCTTACGGCCGTAGTCTAGATAGAGCATCGAGGCGACGCCGTCAACACGTAAGCCGTCAGCATGATAAACATCAAGCCAGAATATAGCGCTGCTTATCAGGAAACTTCTCACCTCATTGCGCCCGTAGTTGAAGATCAGGCTGTCCCATTCTGGATGAACCCCCTGGCGTGGATCTGCATGTTCATAAAGGTGGGTGCCGTCAAAGAAGCCAAGTGCATATTCGTCTTTTGCAAAATGGGAGGGTACCCAATCCAGAATGACACCAATCCCCTGCCTGTGAAGGCAGTCAACCAAGTACATAAAGTCCTGTGGTTCACCATACCTGCTGGTAGGCGCATAATATCCCGTGGTTTGGTATCCCCACGATCCGTAAAAAGGGTGCTCCATAACGGGCATGAACTCAACGTGGGTAAACCCGAGATCGTAAACATGTTCAACAAGCTTGTGTGCCACCTCACGGTATGTCATAGACCTGTTGTGCTCCTCCGGAACACGCATCCATGAACCAAGATGCACCTCGTAGATTGAAATCGGCGCCTCAAAAGCGTTTTGGTGAGCACGCCGGGACATCCATTGCTCATCTTGCCATTCATAACCAAGGTCCCACACAATGGATGCTGTGCGAGGGGATATTTCAGTGTAAAAAGCAAATGGATCTACCTTTTCCACCCTGTAATCTTCAAACCTGGAACAAATGTAGTACTTGTATTTAGTCCCCTTTCCTACCCCCGGCACAAACCCTTCCCATATTCCTGACTGGCCCCTGCAGTTGAGTTCATGGGAATCTTTCGCCCACCCGTTAAAATCCCCCATAACAAAAACTCTTTTCGCATTAGGGGCCCAAACAGCAAAGTGGGTTCCTTTATCGCCCTCATTATCCAGAATATGCGCTCCGAGCTTTTCAAAAAGCCGATAGTGAGTTCCCTCGTTAAAAAGGTAAAGGTCGTCATCAGTAAGAAGTGTCTTGTTATGGATAACCGGTTTTGCTTCTTTCACAGATGATTTCGCCTTTCCTATTGAATTTTCCTCCCAGGGAATCTGTCGACTACTGATCTGTATAAGTCAAGATACTGCTTTGCTGAGCGTGCCCATGAAAAATCTGCTTGCATCCCATTTAGCATGATAGCTCTCCAGAGTTCCCGGTTTGAAAAAAAGTGCAAAGCTTTTCTGATGGCATCAAGAAAAGCGCCATGGGCAAAAGGGCTGAATTTGAAGCCGTTTCCTTCCACCTTGGAAGGGTCAAACTCGACTACCGTATCATCAAGTCCCCCTGTGGCATGTACAAGCGGCACGGTTCCGTACTTAAGCGCGTACATCTGGGTAAGTCCGCAGGGCTCATAGCGTGAGGGCACCAAAAGCATGTCAGCGCCTGCGATTATTCGATGAGCAAGCGGTTCGTCGAATGCATATTTAAACGCCATGCGCCCGGCATGGCGAGGCATGACTTCAGTGATTTTGTCTTTGATTTGCTTACTTCCTGAACCAAGGATCACCAATCCAACATTTTGCTCCAAAATAGGCTCAATTACCTTGAGAATCAGGTCCAATCCCTTTTGAGCATCAAGGCGCGAGACTACTCCCAGCAAAGGCCGCTCCACCATGGATCGCAAAAGCCCTAGTTCAAGCACTAATGCTTCCTTGCAGCGCCCTTTCCCAGCGAGGTCTTCCGCACAATAGGTAGCCGGCAGGTACCTGTCTTTGCTTGGATCCCATGAGTCGTAATCCACACCATTTAGGATACCATACACTCTCTCCTTACGCTTTCTCAAAATGCCCTCCATGCCCATTCCATACTCAGGACTCTGTATCTCTCTTGCATACCTCGGGCTAACCGTGGTAACGGCATCAGAGTATACGATTCCCGATTTGAGCAAGCTGATTTTGTCCCAGTATTCTAACCCTTCTGGATGAAAAAATTCCTTTTCCGAGAGACCGGTTATGTACAGCTTCTCTTTTGGGAAAATTCCTTGATAGCCGATGTTATGAATTGTAAAGACCAGGCTAACAGTTCCAAATGTAGGGTTTTTTGCATAGGCTCCTCGCACCAAGGCGGGCACCAGCCCGGTTTGCCAATCGTGGCAGTGGACAATATCTGGTTTGAAGCCAACAAACTGCGCGATCCGCAAAGCAGCATGGCTATAAAAAGTGAACCTTTCAAGGTTGTCGTAATAATCGCCCTGCTCGTTCGCATAAAGGTTCGGCCGCTCATACAGATCCTCTCTTTGCACAAAGTACACTGCAAAATCGCTTTTGCTTTTTATTTTCAAGATGTTGGCAGGCAACTCCTCATAACCAAGCGGGACACCAATGTTTTCCGCCAGTAGAACAAGGGATAACCCTTGCTCCTTTGTAACCCTGTATAATGGCAGAATCAGTCGTACATCCTGCCCCAGTTTGGCAAGGTGAAGCGGGAGGGAACCTCCAACATCCCCTAGCCCACCTGTCTTGGCAAAAGGAACGGCTTCAGAGCATAAAAAAAGGATTTTCAGATGAACATGTTTCATTTTGTTGCAACTTCTATTTGAGGTTAACTCCTTTTTCCTCTCTTTTATGATTGATGGACTCTGTTCAACAACAAAGGACTTGTTTCGAGCAAAAGTACTTCAAGATAGCAGACCGGAAAAATCTTGGCAACTAAAGGGAACTTCTCTTGACCCGTTGAAACAATGCCCCTATATTTTTAAAAGTGTAGAGGTTATCATCAGGCGTTCGGTGGAAGACGAAACTGCGGATCAACAGGTGCCGCTGCCTGGGGGTCCGGTCTCTTTTTCAGCGCGGGCACGAACGAGAGAGGCAGTCTGATCGGCAAGGGGGGGTCGGAAAAGTGAGAGATACGATTGCTTTTGTCATGGCGGGGGGCCGGGGTGCCAGGTTAATGCCCTTGACAGGCGATCGGAGTAAGCCTGCCGTACCCTTTGGCGGAATTTACCGACTTATTGATTTTACGTTAAGCAACTGCATTAACTCCGGGCTTTACCAGATCGTAGTGCTGCCCCAGTACAAGTCTCAGTCTCTAACTGAACATCTTGAGGCAGGCTGGAATATTTTCAATGCTCGTCTTGGCCATTTCCTTAGAATCGTTCCGCCCCAACAGAGGGTCAGCCTGGATTGGTATAGAGGCACGGCTGACTCGGTGAGGCAAAATACATATCTTATTGAAAGAACCCAGCCTAGTTTCGTACTTATTCTCTCAGGCGATCATATCTATAAAATGGACTACAACCTATTCCTCGATTACCATGTGGAGAAAGAAGCTGATTTGACGGTCTCCCTTCTTGAGGTCGGGACCGATCAAGCCATACAATTTGGTGTGGCCGGCGTTGACAGCGATTATCGAATAACAGGCTTCCAGGAAAAGCCTCAAAGAGATGTCAAAACTGTACCGGGAGATTCAACCCACATTCTTGCCTCCATGGGCATCTATCTATTCAAAACAGAGGTCCTGCTTGAAATCCTGAACACAATGAAGGGAGATGATTTCGGCAGAGATATTATCCCGAGCTTACTGAATAATTATCGTGTCTTCGCGTATCCTTACCGAAAGTTCAACAGAATCGAAGATGAAGTCTATGTCACACTTGAAAATGGTGAACGCCAGTTGAAATATGAGGAAAGGACCAGAGATTCCTCTTATTGGCGTGACGTAGGGACATTGGATGCCTACTGGAATGCCAATATGGATTTGACGGGAGTGGATCCCCATTTTAACCTCTATGGCCGGAGGTGGTCTATCCATACCTGCTTCCTCTCGGCACCACCCGCAAAGTTTGTATTCAGTACTGAAAGAAAGGAGGGGTTCAGGGTCGGAAAGGCTCTGGACTCCCTGGTGGCTCCCGGGTGCATCGTAAGCGGGATAGTCCGGAACTCGGTGCTTTCTTATAACGTTATTGTCAGGAGCTGGGCCACTGTTGAAGAATCCGTTTTGCTGCCCGGAGTTGTAGTGGGGCGTCATTGTCAGATAAAAAAGTGCATTATTGACAAGGACAACGTCATTCCGTCCCGCACAAGAATCGGATATGAGCCTTCAGAAGATCAAAGGAGGTTCACTGTTACCAAAAGAGGAATTACGGTAGTACCCAAGGGGCATTTCAGGGCTGGCTAGCTTCATTCAAAATGGCGCGCCTGCAGGGATTCGAACCCCGGGCCTGCGGATTAGAAGTCCGCTGCTCTATCCAGCTGAGCTACAGGCGCAGGCTTTTGTTCCAGACTACTTTGTCCTATTTTTCCCTGAGATTGTTACTATCTTATTATCAACCCCATTTAAAACCTGATTCAACAAAAAATTCGTGTTTCGCTCCAGAAGGCTCATATTTTCGGCAAGGGCCTTAAGCTCCACGAGCGTTTTTTTCGATTTCTCACGGTAGGGTATACTCAAAGCCGGATTTTCCAGGAGTCTTACTATCTCATCAAGATGTGCGGGTTGGAACCGGCTCATATCCTTGTATATCAACCTCACACATTCATTTTTCAATTCACTGGGGATCCTGTTGATCTTGTTGATGATTTCGGGGTCCTGACCGAAGTTAAGGGATTTTTTCAGTGCTTCAATTGCCCTCAGCGCCTCTTGTTTTTCTTTTTCGCTCACGGAAGATCTTTCAAAAAGGTTTTCCCAGCGTGTCTGTATCTGCATTGTGATCCAGTTCTCTCCTTTTTGTGGAGGCAAGTTGAGCTCAAGAAACCGGCCGTGAACAGCGGCCAAATCTTTTCGAAGCGAATCATCAACTCCGGGCAATGCTGAGAGCATTTGGTTTAGGGTCCTGACGGCTTTTGTCCGGGGGTTTTCCTTCCTTAGCTCCTCAAGCAGAAGCGCTTCCCACCGCTCACGCAGGTGCCCTACTTCCTGCTTGATAAGAGAGAAAATCAGGCCTGACTTCGTTATAGCATTGCGAAGCGAGTCCGCCAGGATATTACACGCATTCAGCCGATCCTGAGCCAGTTGCTGCATTGCTTTCAAGGAGTCCTGCTGCAACTGGTAGGAGAGGAGTTGAGTGCCCAGGGACCTGGAAAGCTTCTTGATGATAACTGTCTCGGGACTGCCGATGCGAATAGTGTGAGGGTGGAAATGGATCTTTATAACCGCGACGACGATAAACTCATGCCCTTTCCATATAGGTTTGCCCTGAAAATCCCTCGGATACTCAGGAGATGAGTACATATTGAAACGAAGATCTGACTTCCGAACCAGTACAGGTTCCATATGGTGGAAGTCCTCTATGACTCCCTCCACCTGGAGTCTCACGCTTCTAATATCGGTCCTGGGATTCTCTGAAGTCCAGCTTTTCTGTTTTTCCACACACCATGCCATGGCTTCGAGCGGCCGCCCAGGCTCATCCCGATATTCGACCCACGGCTTGCCTGGTGGATTGTACTCGGATTTTTCAGGTAGTCCCCACGATATCTCTCCTCTTTTGCGGTCAATGATACCGGAGGTAATCCTTTCCGCGATAAGTTCCGGTGGCCTTCCGATCCGATAAATAGTGCCCTTTGAGGCATTGGGAAGACACCACAGAATGGTTTCAATCATTTCTTTGCAAGCATGTTCAAGCACTGCTTTCCCTATCTCAATAGACAATGCCCTGCCCCCGTTACTCGCTCCACAAAGGGAGACTAGAATATATATAACTGCCCAGGTGTTTGGGTTTAAGACCGAAGGTAAGTGTTTGAATCAATCAGCA
>Ga0190359_1001766_pt1 | contig 13382 bp, 15 predicted proteins | sample 48721823_MG_FD_161269 | JGI IMG/M metagenome (GOLD analysis project Ga0190359, IMG submission 161269) | Hydrothermal vent microbial mat bacterial communities from Southern Trench, Guaymas Basin, Mexico - 4872-18-2-3_MG | ecosystem: Environmental > Aquatic > Marine > Hydrothermal vents >...
CGGGGGGGCCGGGTTCCCGACCCATGTCAAGCTCTCGCCCCCGCCGGATGCGAAGGTGGACACCCTCATTCTGAACGGCGCCGAATGCGAACCCTATCTGACAACAGACCACCGCCTCATGCTCGATCACGCCGAGAAGATCGTGGAAGGTGCCAAGATCATCCTGACCGTCCTTGGCATCAAAGACTGCCGCATCGGCATCGAAGCCAACAAGCTCGATGCCATAGAGACCATGAAAACGGCCTGCGGTAAGGCATCTCCCAATGGTTTCAACGTAACTGTCGTTCCCCTCAAGGTAAAATATCCCCAGGGTTCTGAAAAACAATTGATACAGAGTATTACCGGCAGGCGCGTTCCCGGCTTCGGGCTCCCATTTGACGTGGGCGTCATCGTTCAGAACGTGGGAACCACCAAGGCCATCCATGATGCGGTGGTGCTGCAAAAACCGCTTTATGAAAAGGTCGTTACGGTATCGGGCCGCGGGATCGCCCGGCCTGCAAATCTGATGGTCAGGATCGGCACGCGTATCAGTGATATCGCATCCTATCTGGGCGGAACCCTGCCCGGTCTGGCCAAGGTGGTTCTGGGCGGACCCATGATGGGGTTTGCCGTATCAACCCTGGACATTCCTGTGACCAAAACCACCTCGGGAATCCTCTTTTTGACCGAAGACGAGATTGACGCCCGGCCTTATGGCCAGTGCATCCGGTGCGGGTGGTGCCTGGATGCCTGCCCCATGGGCCTGCTTCCCAATGAAATCGGTGTGTACGTAGAGGCGGGCCATGCCGGGGATACCTCACAGTTCGGCGTGTTTGAATGTTTTGAGTGCGGGTGCTGCGCCTACGCATGCCCTGCAAAACGGCCCCTGGTCCAATTCATCCGTTTGGCCAAGATGAAGGCAAAGAAATAACCTCTGTGACGTGATTAAAGGAGTCGAGCCATCGAAACGGTAGAAAAAGAAAATGGATCGCCTGTATCTGGATCCCCGTTGCTGACGGTATCGGTATCGCCTCACATCAAGAGCGGGGAGTCGGTAGAAAAGATCATGTGGACGGTGGTGGTCTGCCTCCTGCCGCCCCTGATCCTTTCCGTTTTTATTTTCGGCGTTCAGACGCTCATTATTTCAGCCGTCAGCGTAGCCAGCTGTGTGGCCGCGGAGGCTGTTTCCCAGAAGCTCCTGCACCGGCCCATCACCATCAAAGACGGAAGCGCTGTGATCACGGGATTGCTCATGGCATATGTCATCCCGCCGGGCGTCCCTTGCTGGATACCCATTTTGGGCGCTGTTATGGCCATTTATGTTGCCAAACACCTCTTGGGAGGAATCGGATTCAATATATTTAATCCGGCCCTCATCGGCCGGGCCTTCTTGATGGCAACCTTTCCCGTGGCCATGACCTCTGCGTGGCTTCCCCCAATCCGCGATGCCGCTGTATTCAAGTATATGGGATCCGGCATCGATGCCGTCTCTACCGCCACTCCCCTGTATGTCCTGAAGCATTACGGCATTGGCGCGTTGATGGAAAAATTCGGGAGCATGTCGGCCATCTACAGCGACTTCCTTGTGGGGTGGAGACCGGGCTGCATTGGTGAGACGTCAGCCCTCCTGCTTCTTCTGGGCGGGTTATTTCTTATTTATAAACGTTATATCACCTGGCACATCCCTGTATCGGTCATTGTCTCGGTGGCGTTTTTCACATGGATTTTCGGCGGGGAAAAATTCTTTACAGGGAATCCCCTGCTGGCCATCCTGTCGGGCGGCGTTTTTCTCGGGGCCTTTTTCATGGCAACCGATTATGTCACCTCCCCATCCCAGGCGCCGGCAAAGCTCATTTTCGGGGCGGGCATTGGCGCCCTGACGGTTTTGATCCGTCTAAAGGGGGGGTATCCGGAAGGCGTCTGCTATGCGATCCTCCTTATGAATCCCCTGGTCCCGGCATTGGAGGGATGGTTCAGACCCAAGCGTTTTGCTCCCCAAAAAGGTGCCTGACATGAAGCAGATCATCCGCATCACCGTTGGCCTTACCATTTCGTGCCTGATTGCAGCCCTGGTCATGGGCTCGGTTTTTGTAATTACAGACAAGGCCAAGAGGCACAACGAGCATGTCAATGTCCAACAGACCATGCTCGGCTTGCTGGGCTACTCCACAAGCCATCCGGCCCCTCCTGAACTCAAGCTATACTCTATTTACCGATATATTTTCACAGACGGCAATGTCAATACCCTGGGATATGTGCTCCCGGTCTTGAAGGGAGGGGGTGTAGGATATCAGCTCATGGAGATGGATCTGGACGGCGGGTTCGTTGCCCAGTACCCCCTTGATCTGGCCCCGGAGGATGCGTCAGAGTCGGCGGAACGGTCTGCTGCCCTGCGAAAGGCGATTAAGCCGCCAAAGACCTTTTCATATGCAGACGCGACGATCGTAGCCAAGTTGGGTGAAAAGAGGCTGGCCTATCTGTTGCCCGGGGAATTTCCCGGCTTCAAGACGTTTATCCATGTCATGCTGGCCCTGGACCCTTCATTTGAGATCTTGGGCCTTGAAATCACAGAACAGGAAGAAGACCCGGGTCTCGGCGCCGAAATCAAGCAGGATTATTTTAAGAATCAATTTAAAGGGAAGTCATTCAAAAAAATAAAAGAGCTGCACGTGGTCAAAGAGCCTCTCCCCGAGGAATACAAGGCCTATTTGGAAAGTCAGAAAGGAAAGGAATCGCCGATTCCCAAGGCAGAGCTGGACGTTATCCGGAGCAGATATCAGGACAAAGACATCTATGCCCTCACGGGGGCTACCATATCCAGCAAGGCAGTCACCGATGGGGTCAAGAACATGGTCGCCAAATTCGCCTATCGGATCAACCGCCTGGACAAGGTGATCTCTGCCCGTAATATCCCGGCAGTTTTTTAATCCCTGAAGGAGCAAGACAGTGCCTGCCACTACCAAGACAAATTTTCAATTGGTCTCCAATGGCATACTGAACGAAAACCCTATTTTTCGTCTGGCCCTCTCCATGTGCCCGGCAGTGGGCATCAGCACCACCGTCATGAACGGCCTCATGCTCGGAATTGCCGTGCTTTTTGTGCAGGTCTTCTCCAGCTGTACCATAGCGGCGATCAAAAATTATATCCATCCCAGGATCAGGATCCCGACCTATACCCTGACCATTGCCACGTGGGTAACGGTCATTGATTTGGTCCTGGCGGCATATGTTCCTGCCGCCTATAAGGAAATGGGCATCTTCGTCAAACTGATTGTGGCCTTTGCCATTATCACCATGAGACTGGAGACCTTTGCCTGCAAGAACACCGTTTCCGCATCGTTCTGGGACGGCATAGGCATGGGTTTCGGCTTTATGTTCGGCATGGTGGCCCTCGGTTTTGTCAGGGAACTTCTGGGAATGGGCACGCTTCTCGGGTACGACGTCCTGGGATTTCGACCTCTCCTTTTTTTCGTCCTTCCCGCGGCCGGCTTTTTCTGCGTGGGAATCATGATGGCCTTGTTTAACTATGTGGAGATCGTTTATAATCGTAAGAAAAGGGCCAGGTAAAGATGAACATCGTCATACGAAAATGTTTGCTCGCAGCCGTTCTGACGGTCCTCGCCGCCTTCCTTACGACGGGGTGCGCCACGGAGCATCGTTTTATCAAAAAGACGGCCTTCAAAGACACTAATCAAATTGTCATTGAATTTGCCGGTCCGGTAGATGAGGCATGGGCTAAAAACCCCTCCCACTACTCGGTCTATGAGAAGCCTGATCCGGATATCAAGCTGAAGATCCAAACCATCACACTGAGCCCGGACAGAAAAACCGTGACACTGACCTTTGCAGACCCCCTCAACCAGAATCAACCCCATGTGCTGACAGCCACCGGTATTACTTCTGAGGGAAAATCCCTGGGCACGGCCATCCTGAGCGTCAAGAAGGTCTATCTGGGATACCTTTTTTCCATCCTCATCGGCGCCATGATCATAAATAACTTTGTGTTTACCAAGTACCTGGGATTGTGCGTGTTCTTCGGGACCTCCCAGAAGAAATCCACTGCCGTGGGTATGGGGATTACATTTACCATTGTCATCGTGGTAAGCGCCATGATGGCCTGGTTTCTCTATCAGTTTGTGCTCCGGCCTTACCGCTTGAATTTTCTACAGATTGTCGTCTTCATCGGTCTGGTCTCGTTGTCAGTCCAGGCCGTGGATACCATCTTAAGAAAAGTCAACCCCATGTTGTTCAAGGCGTTCGGTGTGTATTTGGTGCTGGTCATTGCCAACTGCATCATCATTGCCGTTCCCTTGATCCTTGCGGACAACGAATACAACGCCCTTGAAAGTCTGATGCTGGCCCTCGGGGCGGGCCTCGGGTTTTTGATTGCTCTTTTCCTGATGTCTTCTGTCCGTGAACGACTGGAACTGGCACGCGTCCCTCCCACCTACCGCGGGCTTCCCATCGCCTTTGTGGTGGCAGGGCTCTTTGCCTTGGCCTTTCTGGGCTTTTCGGGAATGTCTATATTTTAGGAATCTGAAACGGTTAAGGAGTCTGAATGGATCCTGCATTGATCAAGATGGCATTAGGCGGTTTGGCCGTACTGGGGTGTATCGGCCTCTTTTTTGGCATCGGGCTGGCCCTGGCCGCCCACAAATTTGCGGTCAAGGCCAACCCCAAGGTGGAAGAGGTGCTCGAAGTCCTGGCAGGAGCCCAATGAGGGGGGTGCGGCTTCGCTGGATGTGAAGCTTATGCCGAGGCAGTGGTCAATGATCCCAGTGTACCCCCCAACCTTTGCTTCCCGGGCAAGGAAGAGGTGGCCAAACTGGTGGCCGAAATAACAGGCAAAAAAATGGCCGCGCTTGAGAATGTGGTCGCCTCGATTCGCTGTTCCCGCGTGGAAGGAAATGTACGGCGGAAACTCACTTACATCGGATACGGCTCGTGTACGGCTGCCAATCTGGCATTCGGCGGCCCTTATGCATGCCGCTATGCATGTATAGGTCTGGGAGAATGCGCCGAGAGCTGCCCTTTTGATGCCATCACCATGAAAGACGGATTTCCCGTGGTGGATGTCCACCGCTGCGTGGGTTGTGGGACTTGCGTGCGCACGTGTCCTAAAGGGATTATCGAACTCATCCCCCTGAAGGCCAGGGTCTGGGTCCCATGCAGCACCAAAGATCCAGGAAAAGACGTCAAGGAGGTGTGCGGCGTAGGCTGCATCTCCTGTAAGATGTGTGTCAAGGCTTGTCCGGCAAAGGCCGTTGAGCTGAAAGACGGAATTATAAAGATCGATCACCAGAAATGCATTGAATTCGGTCCTGATTGCAACGAAATATGCGTCGAGAAATGTCCGAGGAACATATTCAGGAAGTACGCCGGACAGGAGAACGCGGTTCAGGAGACAATCCGGGCAGCGGCCTGAAACGGCATCATGCGGACGCCGACCGGGACCGTATCCCCGTAAAAAGATGTATTGCGACGGAGGGAAATAAGATGGAAAAAAATGGGCTCTTGAGCGACACGTCCAGAATCATGGATCGAAGATCGTTCCTGAAACTTTCGGGCCTCCTCGGCATAGGTTTTTTCTCGGCTGGTGTGGCTATTCCCGCGGGCGCGGAGGCGGTGCGGTTCAACCGCAAGCTCTATAAGATCTCGAAGACCCGATTAGCCATGGGGACTTTTGTATCCATGACCGTCCTCCATGAATCAAAGGACCAGGCCCAGGAGGCTATGGGAGAGGCCTTTCTTGAAATCGACCGGCTGACGCGCGCCATCAGTCGTTTTGACACGACAACGGCCGTTGCCCAGCTCAACCGGGAAGGGGTCCTGAAGGATGTGCCTCCTGAGCTAGCGGAGGTGATTTCCAGGTCTCTTGTCTATTACCGCATCAGCGACGGGGCATTTGACATCACGGTCAAGCCGATCGTGGACCTTTTCAAAGAGAAATTTTCCAATGGGGAGGGCAGGGGTCCTTCCGAGGCCGAATTGCAAAACGCCCTCCGCCTGGTCAACGGGGCTGACGTAGAATTCACCGGCAATACAATCCGTTTCAGTCGGCCGGGCATGGGAATCACACTGGATGGCATTGCAAAGGGCTATATTGTAGACAGGGCGTCTGCGGTGCTGTCCCGCAAAGGGATCAAAAATCATTTAATTAACGCAGGGGGCGACATCCGCACTGCGGGAAACAGGCGCGATGGAAAACCATGGACCATCGCCATACAAGACCCCCAAAAGCAAAAGCGGTATCCCGACATCATCCATCTGACGGACGGGGCAGTTGCCACTTCCGGAAATTATGAGATCTACTTTGATAGAGAAAAGATGTTCCACCATATCGTAGATCCCCGAAACGGACAGTCGCCTGAAGAGAGCGTCAGCGTATCTGTAGTGACGGAAACTGCTATGGAGGCGGATGCCCTCTCCACTACGGTATTTGTCATGGCGCCTGAATTGGGCACCCGTTTTATAAATTCAAGGCCGAGATGTGAATCTCTTGTGTTGGCCAAGGGAAACCGCAAGATTCATTCCGCAGGATGGAAAAGCGTGACGGTGTAAACCAGGGGCTGTTGATCAAGGGGAAAAACACTGCAACGGCCCGACCCTACAGGGGTACATCTTCCTGCGTATAATTCCTGAACCGGGTCAATTCCTTTTGGAACGTCAGCTTGAAGGCGCCGGTGGGTCCGTTTCTCTGCTTGCCAATAATGATCTCGGCAATATTCCTGTTTTCTTCTGAGTTGGGGTTATAAATCTCATCCCTGTAGATAAATACAATTACGTCTGCATCCTGTTCAATAGCTCCGCTCTCTCTGAGATCTGCCAACTGGGGCTTTTTGTTGGGCCGGTCTTCCACTTTTCGGTTCAACTGGGACAGGGCTATCACCGGCACGTTGAGATCCTTGGCCAACCCCTTCAACGATCTCGATATTTCCGACATCTCCAATTGCCTGGACTCTGCCGATCTTCTTCCCTGAATTAACTGCATGTAGTCTACGATAACAAGACCCAAATCAGCCCGTTTCTTGAGCCTTCTGCACTTGGCCTTCATCTCGAGCACGCTGATAGCGGAAGAGTCATCTATGAAGATGGGCAGATCTGACAGACGATCGGCCGATTCGGTAAGACGGGGCCAGTCGTCCTTCCTTAGGCTGCCGGTCCTCAGCTTTGTGGCATTGATGCCCGCATCGAGGCCCAATAATCGGATGCCCAGTTGCTGTCGGGACATCTCCAGCGAGAAGACCGCCACCACTTTCCCGCTTTTTTGGGCCGCATTGTAACCGATGTTGAGGGCCAGGGCCGTTTTTCCCATGCTCGGTCGTCCTGCGACAACGATCAGATCCGACGGCTGAAGCCCGGCAGTGAGCTGGTCAAACTGACCAAAACCGGTAGGAACGCCGGTAACGTAGCCCTCAAACTGGGCCGCACTCTCAAGCTGCTTGAAGCTCCCGTCAATGACCTGTTTCAGGCTTTGAAATCCCTCCCGGATCTGGTCCTCGGCAATATCAAATATGGACTGCTCGGCCTTTTCCAGGAGATTTGCGGTGCTCTCCTGGTTCTGAAAGCAAAGCTCGGAGATGTTCGCACACTGGCTGATGAGCTGGCGCCGAACCGAGGAGCTCCTGACAATCTCGGCATGATACGCAATACCCGCCGAGGTGGTGACGGCCTGGACCAGCATGGCCAGATAGTCGGTCCCTCCTGTCTTTTCCAAGACGTTTTGTTGGGTGAGAATTTCAGAAAGGGTAATAATATCTATGGGCTCACCGCGCTGATACAGCCTGGTCATCCCGTCGAATAGGGCCGCGTGGGCCTCCCTGTAGAAATCATCGGGGGAAAGGATGTCCACCACTTGATTCATTGCCTCGTTGTTGATCAGGATGCCGCCCAAGACAGCCTGCTCAGCCTCCAGGTTATGGGGCGGAACCTTCAGGTAGGAAACAGACCCTTTTTCTTTTGGCTGCGGCATAGAAACCTCGCTAATCGGAGATGGACCACCCGGAAAATTGCGATGTCTTGAATCCCTGAAAATGTACCCTTAACTGCCGGATCGTTTCTGTTCTTCTTCAGGGGCTACCACCAGTTTGATGTATGCAGTCACCTCGGGATAGATCCGGATAGGGATATCATATTCTCCCACCGCTTTGATGGGCTTGTCCAGTCCGATCTTACGCCTGTCTATTTCAATCCCCATAGTCTCAAGCTGTTCCGCAATACCCATGGTGGTCACAGACCCATACAGCTTGCCTTCCTCGCCGGCCTTCTGGAAAATACGGACGACGAGCCCGGCCATTTTATCCTTCTGCCGCTCCGCTTGTTCTCTCCCCTTCAGTCGCTTTACCTCAATCTTCTTTCTTTGAAGATCAAGGGCCTTTCTGTTTTGCGGTGTGGCTTCGAGTGCAAACCCTTGAGGGACCAGATAGTTGCGGGCATATCCCGCTGCAACCTTGACAATATCTCCTTCCAGGCCTAATTCGTCCACATCCTGCCGTAGAATCACTTCCATCGCAAATCTCCTCCATCACATCGTTTGACTATCAGCTCTCCTGTGGATTTTTCTGAAATCAATCCATTGGTCAAACAGCCCGGCAAAAGTCAGCACGATCAGAAAAAGCTGCTGAATAATTATTAAGAAATAGATGCCGAGCCTGATCCAGGAAGGAACATGAAATTTGTTTAAAAAAAATACAACAATGGACAGCCCATGAAATAAATATATGGCCAAAATGACGATCAACGCATTGACGGCCAAAAATCGTACACCTTCTGATGACAAGAATAGGGCAAAACCTGCAGCGATCAAACCCCATACCAGATGATCGGGCGCCTGCCATCGGTCCATGGGGGCAAATTCGGGATATGCCAGCTTTCCCAGCCTGAACAGCGGCTTGGCAATAACAATATTCAACCAGAGCGCGAAACCGGTCCCGATAATCATAAGGGAAGGGTAGACCTGTGATATGGTTGCCATAAAAGCCTTTACATATGCCTCCAACTCCTGCGCAGCCAAAGGGCTGGGGGCCCCGTCCTCATAGGTCTGAACAGCTGCATCAAGATGGCCTCCAAGGTAAGAGAGAACCATCTCCATGGGACCCATGCCCTTGGAAAGGCTCACGATACCGAGCATTCCCAGACCAATGACGAGCATGAACAGAGTTGCCAGGAATACGGTACTCCCGAGGCTAAGCCTTCTCCTGAAAAGCTCGGCAAGCACTACCCCAACAATGCCGAATTCCAGGGCCGGGAGAATAATCCGGGAATAACCGGCCAGATATGCTGCCAGACCGATGACCCCCACCGCCGCTGCTGCGAGCTTAATACCTTCGATAAGGCCCAATTTGGTAGAATAGTAGAGAAATGGCAGAGGAATCAACAGGCTGAAAAAAGGCCCGACAAACGGTATCAGTATGGATGCCAAAAGAAGAGATATGGCTCCGCCAGCGCATCCCAGTGCATCACTCATCTTCATGGGATTTCAAGAGTGCCAACAACCCCGAACCCATCGAAAAGCCAGGACCAAGATATATCTCTCCGAGGAATCGGGTTCAGTTTACAATGGATGTTGTATAGGGCAGCAGTGCAATATTCCTGGCCCTTTTGATCGCCAGGGCCAACATCCGCTGGTGTTTGGCGCAGTTGCCGGAAATCCTGGATGGCGTAATTTTGCCCCGCTCAGTGATAAAATACCGGATGTTCTTGACATCCTTGTAATCGATGGTAAGGCTGCTGTCAGCACAGAATTTGCACACTTTCCTTCTGTGATAGGTCCTTCTTGCCTTGTTCCTGTTTCCTCTGTCCCTGTCGCCAGTTCCTTCTCTATTGTATGCCATGTTCGCCCTCGTCCCCTGCGGGTTTGCTGCCTGTTGTCCCCTTCTCCTCTTCCCCAGGCCCCTTTTTATCGCTTTCTGCCGCGGCCTTAAGGGCCTCCGGGTCAGCATGATCGCTTAACTTGATGGTCTGATACCGGATGACCCTGTCATCCAGGGTCATTTCGCGTTTCAGTTCGTCGATAACACTGGGCTCGCCGCAATACTGAAGAAGCACATAGGAACCTTTATCAAACTTCTTCACCTCATAGGCCAGCGTCCTCTTTCCCCATTCTTCAACCTTGGTGACAACACCTTTTTGTTTTTCTATGACACCGGTCATCTTGTCGACAACATCACGATATGCCTCTTCAGACAGATCGGGGTTGATAATGTAGAGGGTTTCGTAATACCGCATCTCCATTTTCTCCTTTCGGCCTTTTCCTGTTAAGGATCGTATTGGTCCCCTCACCCGGTTTAGTGTGCTAAGATGTATTATCCGGTCTTCAGGGACAAGGAGTAATTCAAATTTAAACTATTTATACTATCAGGCAAATTCTGTAGTGTCAAGAAATTTTGTCTCGCGCCAAAAACCAGGGGCCTCTCTCTTCACAACTCCCTGACGAAGACATCGGCAGGGCAGCCCGGCCTGTCTATTCAAAGAAATTCCGCACGGTGAAGCCTTCGCGGCTGCAAAGCAGATCCCTCTCAGCCTCCCGGAGATCCCGGGCCACCATCTCAGCCACCATTTCATTAAAAGATATCCGGGGCGCCCAGCCAAGCTCCCTTTTTACAAGACTCGGGTCTCCCAAAAGCGACTCCACCTCGGTCGGCCGAAAATAGCGGGGGTCCACCGCCACAATGCATCTACCTGTTTTCTCATCGTAGCCTTTTTCTTCAAGGCCCTCCCCGTCCCACCGGATGCCAATCCCCAGTTCCTTTGCCGCGGCATTGACGAAATCCCGCACAGAACGCTGAATCCCGGTCGCCACCACATAGTCCTTTGGGGTCTCCTGCTGCAATATGAGCCACATGAGTTCTACATAATCCCGAGCGTGTCCCCAATCCCGCTTTGCATCCAGGTTCCCCAGATAAAGACAATCCTGAAACCCGAGCTTTATCCTGGCCAGCCCCCGTGTGATCTTGCGGGTTACGAAGGTCTCGCCCCGAAGAGGGGATTCGTGGTTAAAGAGGATGCCATTGCATCCGAAAATACCGTAGGCCTCCCGATAATTGACCGTAATCCAATAGGCATACAGTTTGGCCACTGCATAGGGGGACCGGGGATAGAAGGGGGTCGATTCTGTCTGGGGCGTTTCCCTGACCAGTCCATAGAGCTCGGATGTGGATGCCTGATAAAACCGGGTTCCCTTTTCCAGCCTCAGAATGCGGATCGCCTCCAGGAGCCGGAGTGCCCCAAGGGCATCGGCATTGGCCGTGTATTCCGGTGTCTCAAAGGAAACCTTGACATGGCTCTGGGCCGCCAGGTTATAGATCTCATCGGGCTGAACCTCCTGAATGATCCGAATTAGATTGGTAGAGTCGGTGAGATCGCCGTAATGGAGCACAAATGTCCTGTTGGATTCATGGGGGTCTTGATAGAGATGATCAATCCTGTCCGTGTTAAAAAGGGACGCCCTCCGTTTAATGCCGTGGACCTCGTATCCCTTCTGCAACAATAATTCGGCCAGATAGGCCCCATCCTGGCCTGTAATACCTGTTATCAGCGCTCGTTTCATGGCCTGTCTCCCTATGCTCTTTCTGAACTCTACAGAACTTACATACCCTCCTTTGTTTTCCTTGTCAATTGCCCAGCGGCTCATTTTATTGTGAATCCCTAATGACAGATGGGTTGCGATTTTGCACAAATTCGCGTAATCTCCGGATCTCTTGGAAGGAAATATTCAGAGATGATTAAAGTGAAGGATCTTATTTTTCAATACGACAAGGGCGGGGAACAGATCGTCAAGGGAATCTCTACAGAGATCCGGGACGGGATGCATGTCGGCATCATCGGACCCACCGGGTGTGGGAAGACAACCTTTGTCCGACATCTGAACGGGCTCCTTACACCCACAGCCGGAGAGGTATGGGTAGACGGGATGCATACGGCAGATCCCGTTGCTGTCCTCAAGATCCGGCCGCGGGTCGGGATGGTCTTTCAAAACCCGGACAACCAGATCGTCGGGATGACCGTGGAAGAGGATGTGGCATTCGGCCCGGGCAATCTGGCCCTCCCTCCCATCGAGATAGCCAGGCGGGTGCAGGAATCTCTGGCAATGGTGGGCATGGAAAAGCAATCCAAAAGATCGCCTCACATCCTGTCCAACGGCGAAAAGCAACTCGTGGCCATTGCGGGTGTCCTGGCCATGAAACCGAGGCATATCATCCTGGACGAACCCACCACCTATTTAGATCCATCTGCGCGGGAAAGGGTGTTGCACGTTGTTAACAGGCTCCACAAAGAGGGCATTACCATAGTTCATGTGACCCACGACATGAACGAGATCGCCCGGGCGGACCGGATAATCGTTCTGTATGAAGGGAGAATTGCCATGGAAGGAACTCCCTCACAGGTATTTGGTCACGTGGAACGGCTTCAGGACCTGGGGGTAGGGATCCCAAAAATTGCAGAGATTTTGTGGTCTCTCAGGGAAACAGGGTTAGATGTGCGCACCGACATATTTTCTGTAGAGGAGGCCTGCAAGGAGATCTCCTCCTTGATCACGTCCCAACAAAAGTTTCATTAACCTCAGACCGTTCACAGACCAAACCCCGGCTCTCAGACGGCCAATTTCCTATGTACACAGGACAGTACATCCCGGGCAATTCGTTGATTCATCGCTTGGATCCGAGGGTCAAGATCGGAGCCGCCATTGCCCTGAGCATATTAACATTACGGGGGGGGGCATTTACCGAGAGCTTTCTCAGCGCATTTTTGATTGCCCTGATCCCCTGCTCGGGTCTGAGCGCTTACCAAATGGGCCGGGCTTTTAAACCGGTCCTGGTATTTTTTGCCCTCCTCTTCTTTGTGCATCTTTTGTTTACCCAAGGAAAACCTATCCCGCCCTTTCCCCCGTGGCGCGTGACCGTCACCTACGAGGGGCTTTACAGGGGGGCCTTCACTACCTGGCAATTCGCCCTCCTCATATGCAACGCCTCCATCCTGACCATGACCACCCTTTCCACCGACCTGGTCAACGGAATCGAGAGACTCCTTCGGCCCCTCAGACGCATAGGGGTTCCCTCCTACGATATCGCCATGATGGTTTCCATCGCCTTGAGATTCGTTCCCACATTTCTGGAGGAAATCGATAGGATCAAGACCGCCCACATAGCCAGGGGGACCACCTTTGGATCCGGTCCCCTGTTGCGCAGGATTCTGGCCGCTAAATCCCTTCTCCTCCCGCTTGTCTTGCGAACCATGCACAGGGCGGATGACCTTGTGGTCGCTATGGAGGCCCGGGCATACCAAAGGGGTCCGCGCACCTATTTGAAGGAACTCTCCATAACCTGGCCGGATTATGCAGCCATGACGGTCATAGCAGGAATCATATGCCTTCACATGCTTTGGCCTTAAAAACGGGCGCCAGG
>Ga0190359_1001767_pt1 | contig 13362 bp, 10 predicted proteins | sample 48721823_MG_FD_161269 | JGI IMG/M metagenome (GOLD analysis project Ga0190359, IMG submission 161269) | Hydrothermal vent microbial mat bacterial communities from Southern Trench, Guaymas Basin, Mexico - 4872-18-2-3_MG | ecosystem: Environmental > Aquatic > Marine > Hydrothermal vents >...
TCGCAACATACGGTCAAGTTGCTAAGATTTCGCACACAAATCCAAGGGTTGTGGGTTTCGCTATGAACAAGAATCCTTTTTCACCAATCGTTCCTTGCCACAGAGTTATTGGTAACGATTCTCTAGGTGGTTTTGCTCAAGGTGTTGATTCTAAAAAAAAGATGCTAATCAGGGAGGGAATTAAAAATTTTAATCAAGAATCCTTAAAAAAGCATTTAATCTCGAATAAGCAAGTAGTTGATAACTTCAAGTTGTTACTAAACGAATTAAAAGAGCATCTCAAACCACAAAAATAATGCTATAGAATAAACAGAAAAAGCAACATTTAAAAAACTAAAAGAGTAAAAATCTAAACATGGGCGTTGGCAGCTTTAGAGTAAAGTACTCTGGAATCTTTGATTTAGACGGGTTAGTCAGTTCAATAACTGGCTGGTTATCTTCACATGCATATACAGTTAAAGAAACTAAATACAAACACAAAATACCTAAGATTGAAATTTCATGGAGCTGTAGCCGAAAAGTCACGCATTATGTTAAACAAATTATAGAGGTAAAGCTCTATGGCGAAAATTTACAAAAAGTAGAAGTCATTAAAGGAAAGGAGAAGAAATTAATGGATAAAGGACGCTTAATCATAAACATAAGCGCAGATTTAGAAACAGGTTATGCTGATTATCTCGATAGAGATCATTGGTCAAAGACCACTTTTCTTATGAAACTTAAAGATTTCTTCAACAAATGGATTTACAAAATGGATTTAGGTTTAATCTACGAGGATGAAGTTTATTATGACGGCTTACATTTATCCAATTTCATTAAAACAAAACTTAACATGACTTTAGACCAAGGTGAATTCTAATGAGTGAAAAACAAATTATTTCACCAGAGAGCTCAATATCGTATGAAGGGTTTTTTGAACCCAAACAACTATTCAGAGTAATAGAAAAATGGCTAAAAGAGAATCATTATGACCAGGTTGAAAAAGAAGCCTTCGAAAAAGCCACTGATGCAAAAAGATTCGTCAAATATTCACTGGAACCATTCAAGAAGATAAATGATTACGCAAAATTCATTATAAAACTCAAGATAACACTTTCAGACGTTGAAGATGTTATTGTAGAGTATGAGGACAATAAAATACCTATGTCAAAAGGCAAAGTAAAGGTATCCTTAACAGGAGTTTTAGAGACTGATTACGAAAACAAATGGGAAGCCAAACCAGTTTATTTCTTCTTAATAACCGTATTCAACAAGTTCATATTTAAAACTGAAATGGCTTATGTCAAAAGTAGGTTAAAGGATGAAATAAACAGCTTAAAGTTTGAAATAAAATCGTTCTTAAACTTGTATAGGTTCTAAGAATCTTAAAAACAAAATGAATTAAACGTGTTAAATATGAGAATTAGCAACGACTTGATAACGCATATAAAAGAGAATCTTAAGCGCTCCATAAGATTAAATCCTGATGAAATGGCTTTGCTCAATCAAGATTTAATTGCTTTAGAATTAAAAGAACAGAACTTCAAAAAAATAGATTGTGACAAAACAAATCAAGATACAGACAAAGAACCTGTTGAATATGTCGCCATAGATGGCGGAAATTCTTCAGTTGTTGAAACAAATTTTTTCATCTTAGATTTCGTAAAGGTTGCCATAATTAATTTTGTTGAAAAAAAGACTAAAGATATCAAAATCTTGAGCGGTTTCATTTCTGCAACATACATTAAAGACACAAAGACCAAAAACCCTGTTATACAATGTAAAATCACGGATTATAAAGGGGAACTTAAAAAATATGCCCCAGAAATTTTAGAGTTTGAAAGTGCTAAACTATCACCTAACGAATTAAAAGATACTATAAACTTAATACGAAAAGAAATTGAATATCAGCTTCTTAATAGCATTTGTTCAGAAAAACAAAACTCAGTAATCTTACGCGATGGTAGTTTAATAAACCTTACCAATCAAACCTTCTCTAACGAAGAATTAATCAAAAACATTTACAATTCTAGCAGAGCTAACAACAACCAAGTTTTTGGGGTTTCTAAAGATTCATTAATATACACTAATCACGGGAATCATTTAACCAGCTTACTCTATTTCATAGCAAAACAAAATAAAGAAACAAACAAAGATTCTTGGCTGATTCAAGTGGGCGAAACAAAAAATGAGCCCAAGATAGGCATTTTCATTGCTCAGCTCAACAAAAAAGCGAAAGTTTGTTTCAGAATAGATTCATTCAGGGAAGACTCTATTAAAAGTTTTTCCTTGCTTACAAAAATCTCAAAAGACCCTTCATTTTTAGGTTACCCTTACCCATTAATTATAGCTGATAAGTTTGCCAGGGTCTCAAACGAAGAGGCAAGATTAATTAAACAAGTTATTGAAAAAAGCATAAAGAACTCAGATTTATCAAAATTAGAAAACTTCTTTAATTCACACAAATTCTTAGACTCGATAAGATGAAATTAAGAAAGAAATCCATATTGGTCATTGTCGCGCACTCAGACGACCAAATCCTGGGAGCCGGCGGAACGATTGCGAATTATGCTAACAAAGGTTACGAAGTCAACACAATAATTTTCTCTTTTGGTGAAAAAGGTAACCCCTGGTTTAAAGAGAAAGTCACATCTAAAATAAGAGTGTTAGAAGCAAAGGAAGCCAACAAGATTGTTAAAGGCAATGAAGTGAGATTTTTTGGGCTTGAAGAGGAGAAGTTTTCAGCCCCTGAAAACAAGAAAAAAGCTAAAGATATGCTAAAACGATTTATTAAAATGTATAAGCCAAGCAGAATCTTTACTCACAGCCCAGATGATTTTCACAAGGATCATAGAGATGTTTGTTCCATCCTACTCGAAACTGCTAAAGAGTTAAATTACCCTGGAGAAATCTTTTGTTTTGATGTATGGAACCCTTTCGATTTAAAGAAACAGGAATACCCTAAACTATATATCAACATTGACAAAACGATTGGTTTAAAGATAAAGGCTTTAAAAGAATTCAAAAGCCAGAAACTCGCTATATATCCTTTACTTGCACCAACTTTAATTAGGAACATAATTGGTGGATTAAAAAACAAAGGCCTTTTTGCAGAAGTCTTTTATAAGATATACTAATAAAACGTAAAGGTCATGATACCATGGAGAAAAAAAAGTTATTAATTACAACAGACAGTTTTTTTCCAAAGATTGATGGCACTTCAAGGTTCGTTTTAGAGATCATCCCATTTCTAAAAAAGCATTTTGATATTACAATTATTGCTCCAGATTATAGACAAATATACAAAGGTGAGAAGCTCCCTAAGATAAAAGATGTCAATCTTATAACTATACCTTTATCATGGTTCGGTTTTGGCGACTATCGCGCTGCAAAGTTCAAGTTCTTTAAAGTGATGAACGAGGTTAAGAAAAACGATATAATCTTTGTTAATGTTTCAGGCGCTATTGGTTCAGCAGCAATTCTCAGCGCCAAACTTTTCGGAAAACCTATAGTGAATCTGGTTCATGTTTTAGAATGGGAATATATTCCAAGGAGTATTTCTCTAAACTGGTTAAGGAGACCTATGCAAATAATCTCAACACTCTATGGTAAATTTCTCTATAATTTATCAGATTTGTTAATAGTTCCAACAGAAGAAGTCGCAGCAAAACTTTCCTCAAGAGGAATCATTGCGCCAAAAACTATTGCAACTCTAGGCGTAGACACCAAGAAGTTTAGTCCGCCGAAAAACAAACATTCTCAAAAGAAGAAATACAAATTAGAAGATTATTTTGTAATAGGATATTGCAGCAGGCTCTCAAGAGAAAAAGATCCAGAAACTGTGCTGAAAGCATTTAGGATTCTCTATCCAAAGTATAAAGATATGCGGCTTTTAGTAATTGGTGACGGACTTGAAGAGTTTAAAGAAAAGTTCAGGAAAGGCAAGAATGTTATATACTTGGGAAAAAAGACAAATGTAGAAGAATACTACAAACTAATGGATGTTTTCTACTTTACATCCTTAACAGAAACAACGGGTTTTGTTATACTGGAAGCAATGTCCTGTGCTTTACCAGTTATTAGCACAAACGTAGGCATTGCAAATTTCGCAATAAAAAACGGCAAAAACGGTTTCATCATCAATAAAAAAGACTACCTTGAATTGGCAAAGGCGACTGAAAAACTCTACAAAGATAGAACGCTTAGAGAAGACATTGGTAAAAAAGCGCGGAAAACTATTTTAGAAGACTTTTCATTTGAGAAGAGCGCTTCAAAAATAAGAGAAATCCTTTCTAACTTCATTGATTAAAATATTCTTTAGATTTCTAAAGAAACTATTTTGCTTAAGTTTTTATCTTTATCCATGCTGACTCCAAACAGGTAGCTTGCTTGTGATACAACATTATCATTATGCGTGATAACAATATATTGTGCTCTTTTACTATATTCTTTTATCCATTTGCCCAACTCTTTTGAATTCATTGGGTCAAGCGGCGCATCAACTTCATCCAGAATATAAAAACCTGAAGGTTCATACTCTTGAAGAGCAAACAAGAAAGATAATGCTGTAAGAGCTTTTTCCCCTCCAGATAAACTGCGCAATTCTATAAAATTCGACTTGTTCAATCTAACTTGGAGTCTTAAACCTCCATTAAATGGATTCTCTGGGTCTTCCAATTCAAGGAAAGCTTCTCCTTTTGGGGCAAGTTTCTTAAATATCTCCTGGAAGTATTGATTTATTTTCTCAAATGTTTTCAAAAAGATTTCCTTACGTTTCTCCTCAATCTCAGAAATTAATTTCAAGACATCTTCTCTTTCTTTGTTAAGCTTTTCCAATCTCTCCTGCAAATCTTCATACTCTTTTTTTGCTTCATCATACACTTCTATAGCTTTCAAGTTAATTGCTCCCATTCCTTCAACCGTTGAAACAAGCTCTGCTAATCTTTTATTCATTTCACTCTCAGAAGAATTAATGATTTCCATCTCCCCGAACTCATCCATTGCTCTCTGCAAGTTATCAATCTCTGTTTGTAACTGGGTTTCTTTCATCTTAAGGTTTGTTAACCTATCATTCAAACCTTTAATTTCTGCATCCAATTCGTATATCTTATTCTCCAGCTCTTGATTCTGGTTTTCTAAATCGCTTCTCTTTTGGAATAATACCTTGAAATCAGAATAGAATTTCTTGACGACTTCTTCTTTTTCTTTTATTTCCTCGTCTAACTCTTCAATTTCTTTAGATGCCTGTTTAATCAAGTTTTCAAATTCTGCTTTTTGCTTATCTAAATCCTGTTTAATCTTATTCGATTCCTCTAAATCTCTCTTAACAACCTCCAAGTTTGTCTCAATTTTAGACAAATCAGCTTTCAAAGAATTTATTCTATTAAGAATAGATTCTCTGCTCTCTTCGTAAGCTCTCAGTTCAGCCATCTTAGAAGGATCGCTTATTTGTGAAACCTGAGCTTTTATCTTCTGCTTTTCAGTTTTTAATTCCACAATCTTCTTTAGCAATTGATTAATCTCAGATTGTTTTTTGGCGATTAATTCTTCAAGATCATTCTGTCGTTTAATAAGTTCCTCTTTCTTCTTGGCATCCGCTTCTAAATCAGAATCCTCAATATACAAACTCTTTTCCCTCTTTACAATCTCTCCCTCGATTTCAGCTTTCTTGTTTCTAATCTCGTCAATTTTTTCTCTTATCTCATCCTTCTTCTGTTCCAATGAAGAAATCTCGTTTGATATCTGATCAATTTTACGATTTATTTCGTCAAGCTTCTGTTTAGTATCATCACTCGAGAATTTAGGCATGGCTTTATTATTTGATATATGACCACCAAACATAACTCCTGACCTTTCAACCAAATCTCCATCTAAAGTGACCATTCTTATGGTACCAACACCTATTCTCCGAGCAGTATCAATGTTATCAACAACAAGAGTATCCCCAAAGACAAACTCAAATGCTTTCTTAAACCTCGAATCAAACCTAATTAAGTCAATAGCAAAACCAATGACGCCTGGAAGACCCAGAACTTTTTCCTTTAGGGATTCTGGAACAGAGTTTGCTTTTATCTTATTAAGCGGAATAAAAGATACTGCACCAAGCTTGTTTTTCTTAAGATACTTTATACAAAATGCCGCTGTTTCATCAGTGTCTACAACAACATAATTTATTCTGGAACCTGCTGCCAAACTTAATGCTAATTCGTACTTTTTATCAACAGAACCTAACTCGGCAATCGTGCCAAAGATTCCTGGATTTGAGCTCTTCAAATCAAGAATGCCTTTCAAGCTTCTGTTTTTATTAATCATCTCTTTTATCTCGAGACTTTTAATATTAAGTTTAACCTGCTGCTCTTTCAATTCAGAAAGTTCTCTTCGATACTTTATGAGCTTGTTAGCAATCATAGAATCTTCATTCATTAAATTTGCCAGCTCAAAAGTCAGATTCTTAAACTGTTTCTTGAGCTCTTCAATCTCCTCAATCTCTTTCTTATGCTGTTTTTTCAGCGAATCAATCTTCGCAATCTTTGCGTCTATGTTCTCAAGCTCCATTGCAACCCTATCTTTTTCTCTAATAAACGACTGCAACTGCTCTCGTTTTTGCTGTATTTGTGTATTCAATGACTCAGTTTCATCATCAATTTGACTAAGCCTTTTGTTTAAGTCATCTAAGGATTCTAAGTTGAGGCTTTTCCTGAATTCATCTAATTGAGTATTAATTTTGTTAAGGTTTTGTGTCTCAGAAGCCAAAAGCTTGTCTAATTCAGACTTGCGAGCTTGCAATTTAGTAAGATTCTCTTTTAACTCTTTAATTGAAACCTCAAGATTTTCCTCTTTAGCTTCAATATTCCTAATCTGTTCTTTATAATTATTCAAATCAGAGTTCTTCGTTGCCTTTTTAATTCTAAGTTCTTCTAAGAGCCTATTGATTTCTATTTGTTCCTTTTCACCTTTATTCTCAATCTCTTGACTTATCTCAGAAATCTCTTTCTTATTAGCCAGAGTCTTTTGCTTATATTCCTCCTTAAGCTTATTTTTCTCATCAATAGCCTTGTTTGCGCTCTCCAAACCCTGACGGATTTTTTCAATCTGTTTAAGCTTTTTCTCTTTTTCTACTCTAAGAAGATTATATCTCAAAGCTTTAATTTCGTCTTGAATTTCTTTATACTTCAAAGCATCTGACCTTTCAGTTTCAAGCTCTTTCAAGGATTGTCTTCTCTCTTCAAGGATTATACTAGCATCTTTAATTCTCTGCTCTACATCTTGAAGTTCTTTCTCAGCCTTTTCCTTCTTTTCCCTATAAACTGAAATACCTGCGACCTCTTCAATAATTAGCCTTTTATCATTCGGGGATAATGTGATAAATCCAGTGATATCATCCTGCATAACGATGTTATAACCATTAGGGTTTATGTTCGCCTTTGATAATAGAGAGATGATCTCCTGCCTGGTCTTTACTTTGTCGTTTATCTTATAGATGCTGCTGCCTTCCATCCGAACAATTCTTGTAATCTTAACCTCATCTGAATCAACAGGAAATTTCCCGTCAGAATTATCAAAGATTATAGAAACCTCGCAACTTTTTTTAGGCTTACCAGCCTTGCCACCATGATAAATAAAATCAGTTATACGTTCTGCTCTCAAGGTTCTAGCATTGCTCCTGCCCAAAACAAAACATATGGCATCACTTATATTGGACTTACCAGAACCATTCGGACCAACAATAACGTTCAAATCCTTACCAAAATCAATTACAGTTCTCTTACCAAAAGTCTTAAATCCATCCAAGATCAGTCTCTTAATTCTAACCATCTTTTGCTGTTAAGATATGGCTCATTTATAAAGTTTTGTCATATCTGAATAAATAAAATTTAAATATTCATTGTTTAAATACATTATATTATGCAATACAAATTTGGAAACATATTAGATACGCTTAAAGAAGCTGTAGTTTATGAAAGCGATGTTGCTCTTGAAAAAAAGCCTCCGCAGATAATATTCCACGGGTTTGGAATTGAACATATTCCTGGACTAGTTCTTGAAAGCATAATACCAAACTCAAAAGCAATCTGTTCAGAGAAACTTCCCGAGGATACGCCTAAAGAGGAGTTAATTGTTATTTTTTCATTCGAAGGCTATGAAGATTCTCAAGACTTTTACAGAAGTTGCATAAGGAACGGGAATGAAGTTATTTTTCTATCAAAAAGCAAAAAGATAAAAGAACTTTGCAAGGTTAACAAAAGCACCTTTATCGAACTTAATGACATAAAACATAAGGAACTTATCTTCTTGCACGAGATTATAAGCTTCATAAATATAGCCATTAACAACAACCTCTGCGAGAAATTCGAATTAAAAGAACTAATCTTTACCATCGCCAATATCAACTTTGATAGCCTTATTCAACAATTTAAAGAGAAAATCAATGACAAGAAAATTGCGTTCATTAGCACTACAAAAGCATCAAACATTGCAAACGCCTGGAGAATTTTTTTCAACAATATTGCCAGAGAAGAGCCTTTATTTGAGATATTCCCAAATGTGATTTATTATAATCTCGAAAACATAATTAAAAAAGATGCTGCAATATTCTTTATAAACGACGAGGAATCAAGTTTGACAAAAAGAAAAGTAAAACATACCAGAGAATCCTTAACCATACAGTCAACAGAATTATTAATTAAAGGAAGTAATGCATTATACAAAGCATTAATTCCTACAATCCTGGGATTCCTTATATCTGTTGACATGTTCTATGGCAAAAATCCAAACGGGAACCCTTTCAAATCAGATATTTTTGATTCCTTTATGAGAAATAAGCGTTTTTAAAGTAATTCAAATATAAAAACTCAATTGAAGAGTTCGCAAAAAAGGTTTATCAGGCATTATACCATGATTATAGCAGCAGATATCGGCGGTTCTAAAATCCTGGCAGGAATTTTTAAAGAAAGCAAATTAAAAAGAAAAATCAAACTAGAATACAACAAACAACAGCCCTTGAAAGACATTTTGACTAAAGCGCTTGACAGCTTATATGATTCAAACATAAAAGCTATAAAAGTAGCTTGTCCTGGACCAGGCGATTTTTCTAAAGGAATACTCTATTCTCCAGAGAACATAAACGCGAGGAATTTCAACATTAAAGAGTTCCTAAAAAAAACATACAAAACAAAAATCATTGTCAATAATGATGCCAATTGCTTTGCATTGTATCAATCACACAAGTTAAAAATCAGTAACCTCGTAGGAATAACTTTAGGTACAGGCATAGGTTTCGGCGCGATTATTAATAACAAGGTTTACCTCGGCAGGGGTTTGGCTAGTGAACTAAGTCATATTATTCTAGGAAATCAAGAACTTGAAAAGAAGTATAAGAACATCCTCAAAAACTCAAAATACTCTTCATTCAAAGAAGCTTATGAAAGCAAAAAGAGTGATAAAAGAATTATATTCGATAAACTTTCAGAGATTGTTGCAATAACAATTTATGATACAATTTTAGCTTACGACCCTGAAGCAATAGTCCTTGGTGGCGGTGTAACCAAAGCTAAAACATTGTTCTGGGAACAAGCAAAAGATAGGCTTTCTGAATTGCTTAAGAGATATGGAATTAAAAAACCCGTACTGAAAATAGATTCTTCTGAACTAGCTACACTGAAAGGCGCTAGCTTATTATAATAAACTGGAGCACCCATAATTTTAAATAAGAAGGTTAAATCGTAAGAATATAATCAAGTAAAACCGAAGTGAAATCATGAGCAAGATAAAAGATATCCAAAAATATGACAAATTATTAGAGTCTTTAAAAGAACTAAGTAAAGAGATATCTAAAAAAGGGTTCTCGTTGTATTTGTTAATGCACACCCTCTCAGAAAATGACAGCATCACTCTCGCCGGATTCTATAAAGAAGATGAGAACATTGTTAAAACAGCAAGCTTTACCGAAAAGGGCTGGGTCTTGAGTGAAGAGGATGATCAGATTATCTCTAATGAGAAACCATCTGAAATAGAATTAAATGAATTTTTATCCATTAATGAAATCATTAAAATGCTCTCAGATTCAGACGAAAACTTTGAGAGGTATACAAAAATAATTGCGTCCCTTTCAAAGAATAGAGAATTGAACGTTGCAACATGGAACATTCTGGCTTTCTTGGAGAACAGCAAAGTAAATAACATTAAAGTTAATGCGAGCAATGGAGAAATCATCAGCAATGAGAACCTAGACTTAATAAGAAAGCTTTGATTTATAACTAAAAGCAACTCTAAAACAAAACAAAAAAGATTCACCTATGTTTTTTTACCCCAACTTTCATACAAAATTCATTGATTGGACATTTGCTACAGTACGGGCTTATAGGCAAACACAGGTTTTGACCAAAAGCAACCAGGATTTTATTATAATCCTTCCAAAATTTCTTAGGCAGTTTTTCTCTTAGCGCAAATTCTGTTTGCTCAGGAGTCTTTGTTTTAACAAAACCCCATCTATTAGATATCCTATGAACGTGCGTATCAACACATAATCCCGATTTGTTAAAACCTTCTGTTAGAACCAAGTTCGCAGTCTTCCGACCAACTCCTGGCAGAGTTAATAATTCATTTAAAGAATCTGGAATCCTACCATTAAACTTCTCTTTAAGAACAACACATATTTCTTTCAATCGCCTTGCCTTTGTTTTATAAAACCCTACAGGATAGATTATCTCAGCGATTTCGTCCACAGAAAGCTTCTCTAAATCATTGCAATTCTTAACTCTATTAAAAAGCCTTTTGGAAGCCTCTATAGTCACAGAATCTTTTGTCCTAAGGCTCAACAAAGTACTTACAAGCACATTGAAAGGATTTTTATTAAACTGGCTAACAGCAGGCAATCTGTATTGTTTGACAAAATCATCTAAAATTCTCAAAACATCACCAATATTATCAGGGGTAATCTTGGATTGCATAATTCGATTAATAAAAGAATCTCATTTTTAAATGTTCCTTAAAGTGTATAAAAAATCAAAAGGTGAGTTTTTAGAGGAAACAAATTGAGCATTTACAACTCACAAATAGAAAATTTTAAATATAGTTTTTAAGGAGTTATGCTTGAATGAAGAAACTTGAATTAATCCTTTTGATTCTGGCAGTTGTAACTATAATCCTAAATTCATTAATTCAAGCATTCATTCTGAATCAAATAAATATATCAGGATTTGCAATAGAGAACAATACAGATAGAAAAGGGGGTACTGTAAATTTTTGTATTTCAATACCTTCAACTGAGAATTTAACTCAGAATTTCAGTCTTGCAGACTTTAATGGAATCTTAAGTGGTATTGTAAATGTTAGTAGTGAGATAACAAACTATATTGATGGAGAAGTAGCTTATCATGTGTTTATCTTAGGTGGAAGAAAAGACTTTGAAGAAACAATAGAGAGTACACAGGAGAGCGAAACTAAATACTATGCTCTAATTGATACTACGAAATATCCAGATAGAAACTGTTTTTATAGGATTATGTCTGAATTTGTCAGCTATAGAAGCTCCTGTTTAAAGCCTTACATAAATCAATCCAACTTTTTTTCTATAAATAACATTAATTCTCCACCAAAATGGGACCAATTCAAAAACGAGAATAGTACAAATCTTGATGCTTACTCAGATTGGACTGCCTTAACCAATGTTGTATTGTTCAAACCAAATGTTGGAATCATTGATTTTCAAGGTTATGCTGTAAACTTTGAGCAGGCAGACCTAGATTCAGAGGTTACTTTTACAGACAAGTATCTAAAGATTGATGGAGAAGACGTTTATTGCATCGCGTATGCTAAAAAAAAGGTCACGTTCTTCAATGTCTCTTATATTTTGCCAGCAATAGAGTTTAACGGTCAGGACTGTGATAGCTTAGAAGCTATAGACTGTGAAATCATTGAGTATAATAAAACGGCTAAAAAATTAACTATAGCGATAGATAATCCTGGAGAATATCGTGTAAAAGAAGGGCTTAATGGAGCTATTTCTTTAAAGATATACACTTTTAGAGATAACACTGAATCCACAGACATATATTATCAAGAACCTGTTTTCTTCAGAGCCAAATACACTTTACCAGTCTACTTTGAAGATTTTGAGAACATAAATTGCTCAATCATTGTTAAAAATGAAAGTGGCATGGTAGTACTCAATGAAGATATGACCCTTAATGCAAGCTACCCAGACTCTAACTTATCCTATGCTATATTCCTAACAAACATTACTGATTCATATTTACCAGTAGGAACATACCATACACAAACGACTTGCCGTCCAAAAAACGGTAGTGGCTACTTTTGGGATCCAAAGACAATTTACAAAGACTTTGAAGTTAAAACAATAAAAATAAGCGAGAGATACTGGAGCGATACAAAACCTGTACTGCTTTATGATATAACCCAGAGTGAAAACACTACTATGCTAGAGGAAGATGCTAAAAAATATTCCATAAATTTAAATGAAGACGATGATAACAAGAAAACCCTCTATAATAACAACATTTCTTCAGTTTACATTGCTGTGTACCAAGATATTTCTTCTAACGATACTGTTCTTACACAAAGCAACACAATCAAAGAATTCGTGTGCAACATCTCCTGGGGAGACAACACCTCTGAAATTAAAGCACTAAATGAATCTTTAGAGGAAATCACAATATTACACGAAGAAAACGGAACAATAACGAATGTTTCCAAAATCAATATCTCAATACTCACTCATAAATATGATTGGCCCGGCGATTATGATACACATATTCACTGTTATGATCCTGAAGGCATTTATTGGGACTTTTTTGATCAAAAGGAAATAACTATTACTAACAGAAAACCTGTTCTTGCATACGAAATACCAGATGTAACTTGGTATAAGGACAGCGTTTATTCTCCATATAAATTGGATGATTATTTCTATGACCCTGATGGCGAGAACTTATCATATACTGCCTTAGAAGTACCAGAAATAGCAATCTATATCTCTAATGATTCTTCTGTTGTTCTTATGCCTGAGAAAGGCTTTGTAGGCTCAAGAATAACATTTTTCACTGCAATAGATAACTTCGATGCCGCTACCAACTCAAACCTTGTAAATTTAACCGTAATTGGTGAGGAAAAGGAAGAGTACAAAGAGTATGAAGAAGAAAAATCTTTGCCAGGAGAACCTCCTTTATTACCATTATGTCAGGAGCAGTGGAACTGTACTGAGTGGGGTAAATGTATGCCGTCAGGCATTCAAGTAAGGAAATGTTACGATATCAACAACTGTAACACTACTTTTAATAAACCAATTGAATGGAGAACTTGTGTATATACGCCGACTTGCGATGACGGTCTAAAAAACCAAAACGAAACTGGAGTAGACTGCGG
>Ga0190359_1001770_pt1 | contig 13358 bp, 15 predicted proteins | sample 48721823_MG_FD_161269 | JGI IMG/M metagenome (GOLD analysis project Ga0190359, IMG submission 161269) | Hydrothermal vent microbial mat bacterial communities from Southern Trench, Guaymas Basin, Mexico - 4872-18-2-3_MG | ecosystem: Environmental > Aquatic > Marine > Hydrothermal vents >...
ACATAAACCCTTTCAGTATCAGCCATCATATTCACCTCATATCTTTAACTTGGTTCTTCTCCAACTTCTCTTTGTTGTAGTGATTCTTATTGGGTGAACCTTTTTCCCCTTGCCAAATATCTTTGGGATTAACCAAAATGGTGCCCATTTCGTCAATTTGTTCATTGTTGCTAACTTTTTTTTCTTAGCAGGATGTTTATGTTTAGCCATAGGTTTCACCTTAATTTCTTCTTTGATTTAGTTTTATTGGCAGTTGAACTTTTTTTAGTGGTTTTTGTGCTTTTTTCTTCGCTCTTTTTGGTTTTTTCTTTTTTGCTTTCAGAAGAACTTTTCTTTGATTTCGCGATTGTTTTTTCAGGAACTTTAGATTTCCTTATCTCAGCAGCAATTTTATCTAAAAGGGATCTCCCTTTAGGAGTTATGATTCTTCCTTTGTGTTGACTGTCTTCTTTCTTCGTTACGAGGCCTTCTTTCTCTAATTGTTGCAATATTTTCCGAATATGATTCCCTGAAGCTTTGAAGAACTTTTCGGGTTTAAAACCTCTGTTCTTTTTGCTTCCGAATAAAATTCTAAGTTTTGAAACGCCTATCGGACCGCGAACAGCTACTTTTCTAAGTATCGCTGCCGCTCGAACATACCACCAATCTTTTTCCATGGGCGGCCTTTCTTTGCTTTGACCGGTTTTTACAAACTTAGCCCAATCAGCTTCTTTGATATTTTCAAAACTTTTAAGTTTCTCAGCGGTGGCTTTTATTAATTTCTGGGGGTCAACATCATACATAGTTACCATTAATTATCACCTTTTTTCTGCCAAACCCTAAACCTCACTGTTAGAGAAAAGAGGTTAATTTATAAAACTTTCTCAATTGACCGGTTTGTGCAAAATGGCTTTAGACATGGGCTTTAGAAAAGTTTAAATATTTATGTAATCAATATCCGGACTGGGTGAAAATATGGTTTTTAAACATAAAGACAAAAATGAAAGTATAGACTCGCTCGTTAATGCGTTGGACAAACTTTATGAGCATTTTAAGCCTGAAAATCAAGCAAAACTTATGTATCATGAATTTGATGTTCACATGAATGCCTACAAATCGGTGTTGGATAACATCAAACTTTCAGAGGATGGAAAAATAAAAGAAGAAAATGTTGATTCTATTCTTGAAGATTATCTTTTAAACTTTTTAAGCTCGGCTCATGGCGAAAGAGGGAATCAAATTGCTTCTGAACTAAAAAAACTATTTGAAGAACAAAGATTATCTAATGATGAGAGGTTTGAACATCTTTCAAAAATCCTTCCAAATTTAGTAGGAATATCTGCCGAAGCAATTAGACAGGCTAGAACTCAATTGAAAAATCGTGTCAAATACTCAAAGTATAGGGGTGAGGACTTTAAGAAGGAATTCGGCTATCATCTACACAAGACTTTTCACGACCTTATTGAAAGCGAGCATCCTTTAGTTCAAGCGCACAATTCTAAAATGTTTAATGATTACGTTCTCTCAGTGCCGGATTATTATCATCCAGGCGTTATCGCAGAAGCTTTGAAAAAGAAAGGGCCCGAATGGAATTTGTATGTTAAAGAATCAAACAAGGCTCGTACATTGCTTCCAGTGGATTTGTATCAAATAATGCCTACCATAGCCCAAGGCAGCAATCTTCCAGATTACCTCCAAGACAAATATGGTTTGGCGCACAAAAAATACGAGGCTAAGATGCCTGAGAACAAAGATAACAAAATTTAACAACCTTTTTAAAATACCATTTTATTTCTTATTTTTATGAATCAAAGCAAGGATTTTTTTTCATCTTTTAAACTGATTCTTATTGTGCTAGTTGTCACTTCTGTAATTTTTCAAACTTGGGACCTATTGTCAGTTGGCGAGGTTATAGCAACCAAACCCCTGCCTCGTGGAGAATTAATTTTTAGGACGAGTTTGTTTAACAATAAAAACAAGACAAACTTTTTGTTTAATTATTCAGGTTACACTTACGAGATGCCTTTTAATATAGGGATTAATCAATGCATCTCTTTTGCTCGAAAGGAAAAGTTAACAGGTAATGCATTGGTTTGGTATATTAATGCCCCGCAATTTTATGCATCTACAAATCTGACTCCTTTCCTTATGGCTCCATCCCAAGATTTGGTTTATTTTTATCCAGGTCATTCATATGATTCAGCAATCTATCCTTCATTTGAAAGCAGGAAGAAGGTGATGGCTGTTGCTTCTTTACTTTTATCTAACGATTCAATGTTGATTCATAAAACTTTAACTCAAATGAACATATCTTATCTGGTCTTGACAAGAGACGATTTAAAATTCAAAGATTCTTTTCTGTTTTCACTGTTTCAGGGCAGATTTAATGAAGCTTTGGGGATTATTAATCAATCTCTTATTCTAAACTGGGAAACTCAAAAGCCTGATTTCCTTAAAAAGATTTATTCCGATGAAAACTGTACAATATTGCGTTTAATTTAGTTTTCCATAATCTTTGCCAATCTCATTAGAGCATATTCCTTTTCTCTTCTGTTTAAACTAAGCTCGTAAATTGTGTCCTTTAGAAAATTTATAGTTTTATCATAATTTTGTCGATTAACTAAAAAAGGGGTACCGTCTTTGCCTCCGTGAGCATACGAAAACTTCGCAGGGTCCTTCCATGATAATTCCTTGCCATAAATTAATTCAGAAACAAGGGCAAGCGCTCTTATTGAAGATTTTCCCAGACCTTTTATTGCAACTAATTCTTCGTAATCTTTTGGTTTAATTTCATAAGCTTTTTTAAGTGTTTCTCGGGTTTGTTTGCTTAATTTAAAGAAACTAATGTGATGATGTTTTGGCAGGTTTATTTGATTCTGCTGCACATTGTCCTTAATTTCACAAAATTGTGTCAGGGTTCTCTGTTTAGAGAAATATTTGAACCAATGCGTGGGATTATCATTGACTAAATCAACTGAGATTTGTTGATGTTCCTTGTTTTCCCGATTCGTCATGTTCAATACATTCTTTCTTGTTATCTCGCTTTTTATTCCCGAGTGCGGTTCTAATGTTATTTTCTTAACATTATCGGATAACCAGTGATATCTTCGTGCCCAATTATTATCTTTTCCTTGTTGAACAACAGCCCAGTATTTGTCGCTGAAGATGATAGAATGATGATAAAGATTAAAATCGTCTTGAACTAAAACATTATCTACCTTAGCACTCATCCTGCTGTAATACTTTAAAGCATTGATTTTCGTGCTTTTCAGGTTCATCTTTAAGCTCAATTCTTCTATTTCTTTAGGTATTTCTTTTGATTTCCCTTTCCCTCCAGCAACTTTTATGTCTAATTCTTCATTATTTATGCTTTTTAAAGCGCCAATCGTTGTCGTAGTCAAACCAGATGAATGCCAATCAAAACCGAGAACGCAACCAAAAGATTGAAACCAATAAGGGTTAGAGATAAGCTTAAAGAAATACTTTTGCCCTTTATAGTCTATTATTAACTTCGTCATCTCTTTTGCTAATGCTTTCATTCGTTTCATTAACCAATAAGGCGCTTTCCCAAAATGTAAAGGCAGCTTTGCTGTTCCAGTTATCATTATCTCTTTTATGCATGTATTTCATTTAAAAACCCTTTTTGTCCAGATGTCTAGTGGATTTAAAACAGAATCTTTAAAAATATGCAAAAGGTTTTCATGTAAGAAAATGACATCGGATGATTTCATGTACTCCTTTATAACCTTTCTAATACTTTGGGAAGCAATCTGGAAGGGTTTGCTCTTTGAATATCTGCTAGACGAGAACATATTGTTTTCTTGAGTTTGTTTTTAATCGGTTAAGAGAAGTTTTTCTGTGAAGCGAAGCCAAGAGCAGCTGTTTCGAAGAGACACGGGTAATCTCTTCTGATTTATTGGGACGGTTGGGTGGTTTAAGGTTTTTGGCTGTTTTGACTGCTTGTTTGAAAGCTTGTTTATAAACTTTCTGAACTGATTGGACTTATTGACATCCACAGAATGAACGGTACAAATTCATAGAAACATTTTTAAATCTAAGGTAAATCCTGTGAATTGAAAATGGCAGTTTCACAATTAAGATCAAAGAGAAAAGCTACTGGTGGTCTTTACAAATCTTATCGTAAAAAGAAATTATACGAATTAGGTAACTCTCCTTTATTCGTTAAGTTGGGGGAGAGAAAGATTAAAGTTAAAAGGGTTAGAGGGGGAAACATTAAAGTAAGGTTATTGACAGAGAAGAAAGTCAATGTCGCTTTACCAGACGGTAAGAGCAAAGTTGTTGAAATAGCAAAGATAAAAGCCAATCCTGCCAACAGAAACTATGTCATTCGAAACTTCATAACTAAAGGTACAATTGTTGAGACTGAGTTAGGGGATGTTTTGATAACTTCAAGGCCGAGTCAGGAAGGAACTTTAAATGGCAGGTTAATCAAAGAGTAGTCTTTTTTACAATTTTTGACAATTTTTATAAAATTTGAAACCTTTCTAAGCTTCTTATGAAAATCATTCTGGACTTGAATAAGGACATTAATCAGAATGCTACTCAGTATTTTGAGAAAGCTAAAAAGCTTAAGAAAAAAATAGAGAGAATTGAACAGATAATAAAAGAGTACTCTGATAAACTGAAAAAGCTCGAACAAGAAGAAAAAAAGGTCAATGTTAAAATCAATGGACGCAAAGAACCTAAAAAAGAAAAGAAATGGTACGAACGATTTAGATGGTTTCTCTCTTCTCAAGGTTTTTTGGTTATTGCTGGCAGAGATGCTACTACTAATGAGATTATTATAAAAAAACACACAGAAAAAGATGACATTGTTCTTCATACAGATTTACCCGGTTCGCCATTTACAGTTATAAAAACTGAGGGGAAGTCTGTTGATAAGGTTACGATTGAAGAAGCCGCTATTTTCACAGCTTCCTATTCTAAAGCCTGGAACCGTGGTTTAAGCTATCTAGATGTTTTTTATGTTAAGCCAGAACAAGTTTCTAAAAAAACAGAATCCGGAGAGTATATGGGCAAAGGTTCGTTTATGATTCGGGGCAAGAAAAATTATGTTTCTGCACCTTTGGAACTTTTTGTGGGAAAACTAAAATCTGAGAATCAAATCATGGCTGGCCCAAAATCTGCTGTGATTAAACATTGTATTAGTTATGTTCAAATTATTCCGGGGAATGACAAAAGAAGCGATGCAGCCAAGAAAATAAATAAGGTATTAAAAATTGACAATCTAGATGATATTATAAGAGTTTTACCTGGAAAGGTGAGAATTGTTAGTACTTTTATAGGTAAGGAATAGCAAGGAATAATCTGTAAATTTAAGCATGGCCAGAACTTTTGTTGAATGCTAAGAGCTGCCCAACAATATGAGAAATTCTGATAGGTTCAGGAATTTTTGCTGAAAAAGTAAATCGCTTAATTAAAATCTCGCTTTCTTTTTTTGACAAACCTACATTTTGATAATATATTCCGTTGAAGTTAACTACCTTGGGCAAATTATTTATTACTTTAATATCTTTTTCCTTTTTAAGTTTTTTAAGCACTTTTTTTATTTGTTCAAGGTTTGGCTCTTTTCGTACAATGATTATTATAGGGATTCTCAATACTTCATTAACTTTGAACGCATCTAACACATTAAAACCAGCAAAAGTGATGCCATCGCAGAATATAACTCTTATTTGAGTATTAAATTGAGATTCTCTAATAAGAGTTATAATGTTCTCAGTTACATCATTTCCATCAACAGTTATCTTGGATTTTAAAAAACCTTCAATTAAAGAATTGCTTCGCATTATTGTTCCAATTACCTCACTCGTTTCATCACTGAATTTGTTAAATGGTTTGTCATCAAATCCTATGGCTCTTATGTTGTTTTTAAGAATCATCTTGCTTAGAATTTTTTTGATATTTTCTCAAAAGCATTTCTCTAAGAGAGAACTCGCAACCGCAGTAATGCTGCCTATAAAGGTTTAGCTCTTTACTTAACCTAATGCTTTCATTCCAGCCGTTATTTTTTTTAAAATTGCCTTCAATAAACCTAACATTGTATTCATTCTCAAGTTTCTTTCCAATCCTGTTGATGATCTCGGCCTTTTTCGTAGGCCCTACAGTTAAAGTTGTTGCAAAGTATTCAAAACCCATTTTTTTAGCCAAAATAGCAGTTTCCCTTAACCTAAACTCATAACATTTTAAGCATCTTTCTGAATTTTCTTTAAAAAATTCTAAACCTTTGACAGAATTTCTCCATTTTTTATGTTTGGTATGATCAGAGTCAACAATACAAGGTAAGTCATAATGCTCAAAGCTTTTATTAAACGAATCAATCCTCCTAAAAAATTCTTCCTTAGGCGCAATATTTGGATTGAAGAAAAAACCTGTTAGCTCAAAATCATTCTTCAACTGAAAAATTGTTCCCAAACTACATGGACCACAACAAGAGTGCAATAAAAGTTTCATAATACTGCAAAAAAGAATGAATAAATAAAAAATTTACTTATTCTTTAACTGGTTCAACTGCCTGAATAGTTCTCCTTGATAGAGTATTCCAAACGGCAATTGTACGAATGAAGCTATAAAGCAAATTAAGGTTATTATGATCATGGCAATTAAGGCTATTACTATTCCTACTACTGGTATGAGGACAGCGAGAAATAAAAAACTAAAATGCAGAATAATTAAACCACCTACTATAAAATAAATTACTAACGAGAACGCTGCTATGATTAACCACTCCAGAATATTTATTATAAAAACAATCCACCATCTCCCTTTCACTAACTTTTCACTGGTCTTAAGTAAATCCCAAAATTTAATTTGTTCTTTTTTATAAATTTTCGTTACCAATAGATATGGATAAAACTGCCATGAGATTGTGTATTTTATTAAGAAAACTAGGGTCAGGATTACAACAATAGTCGTTAGTAGTATTATGCTTATATTTTGTAAAGGAAGATCAAAGATCAGGTATATTAAGGTTCCCGGCAGAACAAAGAATATTGCTAAAATAAGCAACGAGTAGAGCAAATGATATAAAAAGAATTTGCCTGCATTAGTTTTGTTCTCTTTAATCAACTGTCTGAATTCTAGAGCAAAGCTTCGTTTGTTTTTTAAGGTACATTTAAATAAATAAAATTGATAGATTATTTCCAAGACCAAGAAAACCACAACGTAAAGTAAGCCTGTTATGATTGAAGGAATAAGTTTTCGTGCAACAGAGAGTATCCCAATAATTGGCAAAGCAAGCACGCTAATCAGATAGAAAATTATTCCAACCCATACAAAGAACTTCCAATCTTTACTCAACTGTTTAAAAGAATATTTTATGATTTTGTATAAATCAATGCTTTTAATTTTTATCACCTATTGTTTAGAATAAAATATCTTAACCCCCAGGTGCTTTTAAAATTTTCTAAAAATACAATGGATATAAGATACAAAAGAAAAAAAGAAAATTTATATCTTTTTTTCGTCATACCATGCGATTACTGCTGGCAATATAATTGCTCCTGGTGTAAATAAAAATAATGATATCCATGGTGGAAAGCCTCTCCTTTTAGCGATTTTCCAACCCCACCAGAAGATTATGATAGGCACTATATATCCTAGGAAGGGAACTATTGCTAAGAGCCATAGGAATCCATAATACCATTCATAACCTGCAAGCATAGGAATGTAGAATAAGTTAATAATTGGAATCCATGCTAACCATGTGGATCCCACCTTTAACTTTTTACCTATCGTTGATAATGCTAGAGCTAGATAAACATACAGTATTAAACCAACAACAACAGCGACAGCAATAGCCATACCTGTCACTAACCCCATGCCCAACATCGTTGAACCTATAAGATTTCCTTTAGTTGAGCCCACAAGATTGCCCACGTTTGGATTCATAAGATTTCCAAAATCCATTTTATATCACCTCAAGATTATTTTGAAAAACAATTATTTAAATTTTATTATTCCTTTAAAAAAGAAGAAATAAAAAAATAAAAACAAAATTAAGAATTGTATTTTCCAACCCTGCTCGCGCGCAATATCTTACTTCATTCTTGCAGACCTGTCCTGTTTTGGCTCATTTTGGCTTATAATGTTGCTAAGCAGCATTTCATATAAGCTAAACAAATTTTTTAGAAAACCTGTTTTTAAATGTTTATATTGTCTGTTGGAGATAAAAATCAAAAAGAATAAACTTAAAATATATAAAAACATAAGACTTTGAATCAGATTTCATATTACTTTCTCAGAAAACAAAAAAATAAATAATCCATCGGGTCGTTTACTATCTACTTGATAGGAATCTTATCTCTGCTGCTTTTCTTGGGCCTGAGTTTTGGTATCCTTAGTTCCAGTACGCCGTTGTTGTATGTTGCATCAATTTTGCTTTTGTCTGCATAATTCGGCAGTGGAATGAATCTATAAAACCCATTATACCTTCTTTCAAGCTTATAAACACCCTTCTTTTTGTCTTCTTCCTTGTGTTCATACTTCTTTTCAACTTTGATTTCCAATCCGTCGTCTCTCAAATTTACATCAATATCTTTTTTGTCTGCGCCCGGAAGCTCAATTGTTGCTATAATTTCCTTATCTGTTTCAAAGATGTCTGCTAATGGCTCTCTGTAATTAGCTGGCACCCACTCATTTCTTTTACTATGATGAGTCAACTGGGGTGCTTCAAAACCATAATCCCTGCCAAAAGCTCTTTCAAACATCCTATCCATTTCTTCTTGCAATCTTCTTAATTCATCCCAAAAAGTCCATGGTGTCATATTATCACCTCCTTTTTGAGTTTTAAATATGTCTTGTTATTAAAAAATAAAAGTATTCAACTAATATTTAAATGTTTTGGTTTTATAAATAATTTATTTATTTTGTTAAAATCATTTTATCAAAAATCAAAAGATTTAAATATCAGTATGTTCATCAAATTTACACATCAGAATTCATACCCTTAGAATATTACTTAGAACATTAATATATTAATTTTAAAGATAATCAAATAGCAATCCTTGTTGTTTGGGTCGAAAAATCAAACAGTAATTTCAATTCATTACGAAAAATGATGAAAAAATGATGAAGAAAATTAGTTTGCGAAAACTGGAGATTCCAGCTGAAGATAGTTTGAAGAAAGACTTGGAATGGTTGTGTGAAACTTTAGGTTTGGTTTCAGGGAGAGATATAGACGGAACAGTTGTTAAGATTCTTCAAAACATATTAAAAGCTCAGATTAACGGTAAGGGGATTACCAGTGATGAACTGGCTGAGAAGTTGCTCTTATCCAGAGGAACCGTGAATTATCATCTACGTTCCCTTATCGATTTAGGTCTGCTTAGCAGGGATAAGAATTTGATTAAATTAAGAAACTCGTCGATTCTTAGGACAATTACTGAAATAAAACGAGAAATAGACGACATCTTTATTGATGTTTTTAAGATAAGTGAGCATCTGGATGAGCATTTTGGATTGAAAAATCGAAAGATATAATTCATAAGATTAACATTGGGTTAATATTAAAGAATCATGAGACATTCATAAAGGAAAAATTTTTAAAATAACTTTGAAGCATTCAAACCATGGTTGTATACTCTCATTCCAGATTGCAAACTTTTGAGCAATGTCCGTACAAATACAAATTAAAATACGTTGATAAAATTCCTGTGGAGTATCGGAAAACTGTAGAGGCATTCGTCGGCGAAATTGTTCATAAAGTTTTAGAGATTCTTTTTAGACGTATCTTAGAAACTAATCAGATTCTTTCCAAGGGTGAATTGCTAAAGATTTATGATTTGCTTTGGGATGAAAGTTGGGATTCTGACATTCTTGTCAATCAGCCTGAAAGACTTCCAGTCTATAAGTATGTTGGAGCAAAGATGATTTCTGAATATTATACCAGAAATTATCCTTTTAATGACTTAAAGACTATTGCTGTTGAAACCGAAGAGAAAATTGAATTGATTGATGGAAACAGATATCATATTAAGATTGACAGATTAGCCAAAGATGTCAAGAATAATTTTTATGTTATCGATTATAAAACCAATAACAGTATGAAAAGTCCTGAAGAAGCAGACAAAGACAGACAATTAGCGATGTATTCAATATGGGTTTTAAGGAACTTTCCTGAAGCTAATCTAATATATTTGCGTTGGGAAATGCTTAAGCATAATGAATCCGTATTTTCAGTTAGAACAAAAGAACAACTGAAAAAATTGGAAGAGTTTGTTGTTAGATTGATTAAAGACATTGAATCGACAACAGAATTTATACCAAGACCGTCATACTTGTGTAAATGGTGCGTTTACAAGAACATTTGCGAGTATGCAAAAAAAGATTAAATTAACTTTTTAAGATATCTCTAAAGCCTAGCTAAATTATTAATCCAGAGTGATTAAAGTTTTAGCTAATTGAAAGCTTCCTATTATCTTTTGTTGTAAATCCTTTCTGTTGAAATTAAAAGGCGAAGGATGATATGTAACTAACAACTTATATGAACCTGTTGAAAATATTTGACCTACAGAATCCTCCATTGAAATGGTTCTTCTTAATAAGGTGCTTCCCGCTGTAGCTCCTAAGCAAACAATTAACTTAGGTTTAACAATCTCCAATTCCTGAATTAAATAAAATAAACCTCTTGATGACTCCTTTGATGACGGTTTCCTGTTTCTTTTTTGATTATCAAAAGGGCGAAACTTAACAATGTTTGTGATATATAACTCATTCCTATTCAATTTAATTCTGTCAAGAACATAATTTAGATTCCTGCCAGCTTTTCCCACAAAAGGTTCTTTTAATTTTTCTTCGTCTTTTCCAGGCGCTTCTCCGATTAGGACTACTTTTGTATCAACATTTCCGGAAGGAGGCACAAAGACTTTGCCTATTTTGTTATTATTTCTGAAGAATTCATCATTTTTTTCTTCAATGAACAGCTTGATTAGTTTGTTCACTTTACTTTCGTTACCTTTGAGCTTTAATTCGTCCTTTTTAATCCCGGACTCAGTTTTCAATTTTATCCCTGTCACTTTTTACAAAAAAATATATAAAGGTAATTGAAATTTTCACCTTTATGCGAGAGATTGTGAAAAAACTGCATCCCTTGGAAATAAATGTTTTAAGCAAATTAAAAGAAAGCATTATGTTTAAAGAGTTAACTAAAATTTTAGGATTGAAAGAAGTTGAAGTGATGCGAGCTATTGAATGGCTCCATAATAAAAAGCTTCTAAATTTTTCCAAGAAAATAAGAAAGGTAATAACTTTAGATAAAAATGGAGAACAATATCTGAAAAAAGGTTTGCCAGAAAAGAGGTTTCTTGAAGCATTACAATCCGAAAAAGAACTTTCTAAAGAAGAGATTATGCGAATTGCTGGGCTTGATGAGCAAGAATTCAATGTTTCTTTAGGTTTATTAAAGAAAAAACTTGCTGTGGAAATTAAGCCCGAATTTAAATTTAGGATAACTAAAAACGGCAAGATTTTATTAGAAAAAGGTTTGATTGAGCAGGATTTCCTGAACAAATTACGTGAAAATAAGGAATTGTCCTTCGAAGAATTAACTTCTGAAGATAAATTGGCTTATGAATCTCTTAAGAAAAGAAAAAACATGTTAAAACTTGTTGAATTAAAGGATTGGACAATAAAAGTGCCGAAAAAAACTTTAAAACTTAAAGATGAATTAAAGAAATACAACTTTGCTGATAAACTTACTCGGGAAATGTTAAAAGACGGAACTTGGAAAGATGTTTCTTTTCGACATTATGATGTTACCATAAATGTTCCTAAGAAGTATTCTGGCAGAATTCATTTTACAAATGAAGCAATAGATTATGTTAAACGAATTTGGCTGGATTTGGGTTTTAAGGAGATGACTGGAAATTTAATTCAAAGTGTATTTTGGGATTTGGATTCTTTGTTTGTTCCCCAGGACCATCCTGCAAGGGATATGCAGGACACTTTTTATCTAAATGGAAAGTATAATGCTGAGATTGATGAGGAATTGCTTAATCGCGTTAAAGCTGTTCACGAAAACGGAGGCGATACGGGCAGCAAAGGCTGGCAGCATCCTTTCGATGAGGAGCTTTCTAAAAAATTAATCTTGAGAACTCATACAACTGTGTTGTCTGCAAGGACAATTGCTTCTTTAAAAGAATCAGATATCCCTGCAAAATTCTTCGCAGTATCAAAGATTTTTAGAAACGAAACTTGGGATTGGACACATTTGTTTGAATTTTATCAGGTTGAAGGTATCGTAGTTGATCCAAATGCGAGTTTTATAAACTTGCGAGGTTATCTAATTCAATTCTACAAGAAAATGGGTTATGATAACATTAGATTAAGGCCTGCTTATTTTCCATACACTGAGCCGTCCGTAGAAATTGAGGTTTATGTTCCTGAGAAAAAGACATGGCTGGAGTTGGGGGGCGCGGGCATCTTTAGACCTGAAGTGACCAAAACTTTGATTGGAAAAGAAATTCCGGTTTTAGCTTGGGGTCTTGGATTTGCAAGAATCATTGTTCCTTACTTTAACATAAAAGATGTAAGAGAAATTTACAAGAACGATTTGCAGATGTTAAGGAATATAAAGCGTTTTGTTAAATTTTAATGCTCTTGATGGTGGTTTCGCATGCCCACAATAAATTTTGATAAAAAAGATTTATTTGGATTATTAGGTAAAACTTTATCTAATGACGAGATGATTGAAATAATTAATAGTTTGGGTGTTGCTCTTGAAGGAATTGATGATTCTGAAATTACTATAGAGGTCTTTCCAAACAGGCCTGATTTGTTATCTTTAAGAGGATTTGTTAGAGCGTTAAAATTCTTTTTGGGATTGGATAAACCAGATTTAAAACTGTCAAAGAAACTGAGGAACCCCGAAAAAGATTTTAATGTAATTGTTGATGAAAGTGTTTCTAAAGTTAGACCCTATACTGCTTGCGCAATCGTGAAAAACTTGCACTTGAATGAAGAGAAGATTAAGGAAATTATTCAAATTCAGGAAAAATTGCATATCACTTTTGGTCGAAATAGGAAGAAAGTAGCAATAGGTATTTATCCTTTGGAAAAGATAAAATTGCCTATAAAATACACAGCAAAGACGCCTAATAAGATTAAATTTGTACCTTTGGGTGAAAGCAAAGAAATGTCTGCCCTGGAGATTTTGCAACAGCATTTGAAAGGAAAAGAATATGCTTATCTTTTAGAAGGCAAAGATGTTTTTCCAATTTTTGTGGACGCAGACGACAACATTCTTTCAATGCCGCCCATAATCAACTCAGAACTCACTGGAAAAGTTACTGAGCAAACTAAAGATGTTTTTATAGAATGTTCAGGATTTCATTTCCAGGATGTTCTGGATGGAGTTAATA
>Ga0190359_1001771_pt1 | contig 13354 bp, 12 predicted proteins | sample 48721823_MG_FD_161269 | JGI IMG/M metagenome (GOLD analysis project Ga0190359, IMG submission 161269) | Hydrothermal vent microbial mat bacterial communities from Southern Trench, Guaymas Basin, Mexico - 4872-18-2-3_MG | ecosystem: Environmental > Aquatic > Marine > Hydrothermal vents >...
GACATCTTTAATAGTTTTTCAGATTCAGACTGGGCAACCCTAGAAACAGGAATACCTGTCATCATGGAGACAACCTGGGCAACATCCTCCTCTGTCACTTCTGCCAAAACATCGCCCACTTCATCTTCCCATCTCTTTTTTGCCTCCTCAAGATCTCTTATCAGTTTTTTCTCCCTGTCACGCAAGATTGCCGCCTTCTCAAACTCCTGATTCTTTATAACATCTTCTTTTTCCTTCTGAATCACCTTGAGCCTTTCCTCGAGAATTGTGACATCTCTTGGAACCGATATGTTTGCAAGATGAACCTTTGAACCTGCCTCATCCATTACATCAATGGCCTTATCAGGAAGGAACTTATCTGTAATATACCTCTCAGACAATCTCACCGCTGCACGGATCGCCTCATCGGTATACTTAACCCTGTGATGCTTTTCGTATCTTTCTCTCAATCCATATAATATATTTAGGGTGTCCTCTGTCGATGGTGGATCTACCATGACCTTCTGAAATCTCCTCTCCAGTGCGCCATCCTTCTCAATATACTGACGATATTCATTTAGAGTGGTTGCCCCTATACACTGGAGTTCTCCCCTCGCAAGAGCAGGTTTAAAAAGATTCGATGCATCCAGAGAACCTGATGCACCACCGGCTCCCACGATAGTATGCAGCTCATCGATAAAGAGGATGATGTTTTTAGATTTAACAAGTTCATTCATGATTGCCTTCATCCGCTCCTCAAACTGCCCTCTATATTTAGTGCCCGCAACGATTGCTCCTAAATCGAGAGTAACGACCCTCTTGTTATGCAAAACCCTCGACACCTTTTTCTCTACTATACGCATTGCAAGCCCCTCTGCAATAGCAGTCTTTCCTACTCCCGGTTCGCCAATCAGCACCGGATTATTCTTCTTGCGCCTCGAGAGAATCTGAGCAACCCGCTGAATTTCTTTATCCCTTCCTATGACAGGATCAAGTTCACCCTTCTGGGCAAGCTTTGTAAGGTCACGTCCAAAATGGTCTAAAGCAGGAGTCTTTGACTTCTCCTTCTCCTCAGATGCAGGAGATGATGATATTCCTCTAAGCACATTTTCAAGTTCATCTTTTATATTCTCATATGTAATATCAAAACTCTGGAGAACCTGAGCTGCTACGCCTTCATTATCCTTAATGAGTGCAAGTAGAAGATGCTCTGTACCAATTACATTTGATTTAAACCTCTCTGCCTCAGAAGCCGCAACCCTCAATACTCGCTCAGCCCTTTTGGTAAAAGGAATATTGCCCATTGTTATTGTTCCGCCGGTTGAGCGTATTGCATCCTCTATCGCTTTTTTTAACTCATCAATATCTATAGCTAAATTTTGAAGGATCTCTATGGCAATCCCTCCTCCTTCGCGTATCAAGCCCAGCAGTAGATGTTCTGTACCTATATAGTCGTGATTCAGCCTTAATGCTTCTTCACGAGCAAACTGAATGACCACCTGAACACGCTGCGAAAAATTGTTTCTAATCATAATCCTTCCTCTATTACACTTAATTTAAGTTAAGTTTTTCTCTGACCATCTCGGCCCTGATAGAGTCTCTTTCCAATTCTTCAAGTTTTCTTCCATGTATCTTCTGAATATGAGCGGGCTGTGTCATAATCAATAGTTCGTTTAACAGCCTCTTACTTATCTTTGGCAAAATTCCCAGATCTACACCAAGCCTCAATGCAGAGAGATGATCAAGAAATTCCATCGAAGACAATATCATTGCCTTTGATAAAATCCCGATTGTCCTGTAAATCTTATCCTCTATTACGATCCTCTGATCGTTCATGATATTCTCACGCGCCTTTTTCTCTTCAGAAATGAACTGCCTGATTATTGGAATTACCCTATCCATTATTCCCTGCTCTGTCCATCCGAGAGTATACTGATTTGAAATCTGGAAAAAATTTCCTATTACCTTGCTTCCCTCACCATACAGGCCTCTTACTGTGATTCCCGCAGGTATCAGATCTGCAAATATCTTATCTATCCTTTTTGTGAATGTGAGTACTGGCAGATGGACAAACACAGAAAAACGTACGCCAGTTCCAACGTTCGTAGGACAGGCCGTGAGATAGCCAAAACGATCAGAATAAGCATAGCTCAACTTCTTTGAGAACTCCTCATCCAGCCTGTGTATTTCAAACCATGTCTCATTTAATGAAAATCCTGAATGGATTACCTGCATGCGTATATGGTCTTCCTCATTAATCATAATCCCAATACTTTCATCCTCTGAGAAGAAAAACCCTTTGGGATCGCTCATCCCAATAAATTCGTGGCTGATAATATGACGCTCTTTTAGAAATTGAGCATCGAGTTCATCAACTGCAGACATATCAAAGAAATAAAGACTGTTCAAAATTTTAGAATCCTTTGCAGCATCGAGAACAGATGATAAAATCTCTGATCTCTGATCTTCTGTTGTACGTGTCACAAAGGGAAAATTTTGCAAATTTCGAGCCAACCTTGCACGACTGCTTATAATAATATCTGAATACTTACCCTCACCTGTAAGCCACTTTGCATAGCGGCCTGTCATATTTTTTAATACATCATTCATTTGAACCTTTTTGCTTCTCCAGTTCTCTAATTCTGTCTCTCAACTCTGCTGCCTTTTCATACTCTTCTTTTTCTACTGACTCTTTTAATTTTCTCCTCAATTCATTTATATCGTTATTGTTATCTTTCACACTTAATTGTACCTTTCCTCCAATATGTTTATTTGTTCCATGAAGTCTTCTTATCAATATCTTTAAATCATCAAAAAAAGCATTATAACAATCTGGACATCCCAGTCGTCCTGTCTTTCTGAAACCACTCCATGTCAATCCACAAACACCGCATTTTTTTTGCGATTCATCAAAATCTTCGGCCTCCTGCTGCTTTGAGGCAAGATGCTCGCTGAGAAGAGCTATAATTATTTTACCAAAAACTTTTGACAAATCCAATAGGGGATTGTCAAAACCCATCTTTTCTGCACATGGTTTACACAGGTTCAGGGTTTTCTTCTCATTGCCAACGACCTGAGTAAATTTTACGACAGCCTCTCTTTCATGACAATTTTCGCACAACATATTACAATTCAACTCCCGATTATCTCATCTACTCCATCAAAGATCTTTCCATCAACCATCTTAAAAATCTTATCGGCCCTATGGGCAAGTTCTCTGTTGTGTGTTACAACAACAAATGTGATGTTTTTCTCTCTAACCAGTTTCCACATTAGCTCATGAAGAGCATCACTATTTGCCTGATCCAGATTTCCAGACGGTTCGTCTGCCAGCACAACCTCTGGATCATTAACCAGAGCCCTTGCAAAAGCAACCCTCTGCTGTTCACCTCCCGACATCTCTTTTGGCTTGTGTTTTGCCCTGTCGGACAATCCAACCTCTTCCAGTAACTGTTCCGCCTTTTTAATGACGTCACTAAAGGGATATCTGGAAATCAAACCTGGCATTGCTACATTCTCGAGTGCTGTAAACTCTGGCAAAAGGTAGTGAAATTGAAAGATAAAACCTATCATCCTGTTCCTAATATATGCTCGTTGATAATCGCTTACTGAAAAAACATCCGTTCCATTTATCAATACATTTCCTCTGGTAGGACGGTCGAGTGCCCCCATTATATGAAGAAGTGTACTCTTGCCAACACCCGACTTGCCCACTATTGCTACTATTTCGCCCTTTCCTATCTTAAGATCTATTCCCTTCAAAACCTCCAGCTCTGAACTCTTGCTGACAGGAAAGCTCTTATGAATACCTTGAGCAGAAATTATGATTCTTTTCTCTTTCATATCACCTTACTATTCATATCTGATTGCATCGACTGGAACCAGCTTTGCCGCCCATCGCGCAGGATAAATTGACGATATTAAACATATCAGTATTCCTGCAGATCCAATATATATAAAGTCCAGCACATGCATGTTTACAGGAACAAAATTAATAAAATAGACCTCTCCAGGAATCGTGAATATATGATAGGTCTGCTGAACATAACACATTACATAGCCCAGAATCAATCCAATTACAGTGCCAAAAACTCCTACAAATACTCCCTCAAATAGAAAAATGCGCATTACCGATTTAGCAGTTGCCCCCATCGATTTCAAGATTCCTATATCCCTGGTCTTCTCCATGACTACCATTATTAGCGTGCTTATTATGTTAAAGGCTGCAACCAGAATTATCAGGCAAAGAATTATGAACATTCCCCACTTCTCAAGCTGTATCCATGAGAATAGAGTCTTTCGCATCTCGAACCATGTTACAGGATAATATGGAAAACCCACACGCTCATTAATATCCTTCACAACATGATCTGCCTTATAGAGATCGTCAAGCTTTATCTCTACTCCTGAGACTTTGGCACCCAGCCTGAACAGTTTCTGAGCCGACTCTATTGAAATATACGCATAAGTATCATCATATTCATACATTCCTGTTTCAAATATTGCTGTCACAACAAACTGCTTCACATCTGGAGCCCTGAACAATGAATGCATTCCCTTCATACTGAAGAGATATACAACATCTCCAACATCAATCAACATTCGATCCGCAAGATAGCGTCCGATGATTATTCCAGGTAAAGGAGTCTCATTCATTCTATTTACTACTCCAAGATGAAGATTCCCATCCACAATGTTTTTCCTGAGATCAGAGACCTCATCGATTGTGTTGGGATCTGCACCGCGCACAAGAACACCGTCGCTTTCTCTTCCAAACCTTATTATTGCCTTTTCATCTATGTAAGGCGACATTCCAATTATATGAGGAATGCCTCTGAGCTTCTCTATCACTTTTTTATAGTTCTCAATGCCCTGATCATGAAAGGTCCTCAGACGAATATGTGTATCAAATCCAACTATTCTTGAGCGAACCTCTTTTTCAAATCCATTCATCACAGAAATAACAATTATCAATGCACCAACACCAATGGCAACACCAATTACAGAGATATAGGTAATAATATTTATAAAGCCTGTCCTCTGTCTTGTCTTCAAATACCTCTTAGCAATAAACAGCTCAAAAGGCATTATAGATACTTTTTTATTCTTCAAGCTTCCCATACATATCTTTCTCTGGCCGCATATGAGGAAATAGTATAACATCCCTAATTGAAGGCATATCTGTAAGTATCATCACCAATCTATCTATTCCAACCCCCAGACCAGCAGTCGGCGGCATTCCATACTCCATAGCCCTTAGATAATCCTCATCCACTACCATTGCTTCCTCATTTCCAGCAGCCCTGAGTCTTGCCTGCTGCTCAAACCGCTCTCTCTGATCGATTGGATCGTTCAACTCGCTGAATGCGTTGCATATCTCCTTTCCGCAGCAGTACCCCTCGAACCTCTCTGCCAGGCCATCTTCTGAACGATGCCTTTTTGCCAAGGGGGATAGTTCTATTGGATAATCAAAAACGATTGTTGGTTGAATCAGATTAGGCTCAACCATCTGGCTGAATACTTCATCAAGAATATCTCCCTTATCCGAACATTCTTCAATATCAACATTAAGATTCTTTACTGCCTCAGAGAGCTGATCTACATCTTTTCCATAAAGATCTGTGCCTGTATACCTCTCTATCGCTTCAAAATAGGATATCCTTTCCCACGGCGGTTTATAATCTATTGTTCTACCCTGATACTTCCTCTCCATCGTTCCAAACACATCTATACATATTGTACTTATCATATCCTCTGTCAGATCCATCATGAACCGATAGTCCTCATATGCAACATACAGTTCCATCATTGTAAATTCTGGATTATGATCTCTATCCATGCCCTCATTCCTGAAATCCTTTGAAATCTCAAATACTCCCTCATAACCTCCCACAATTAGTCGTTTCAAATACAGCTCATCTGCTATCCTGAGGTAGAGATCAATATCAAGCACATTATGGTGTGTAATAAAAGGCCTTGCGAATGCTCCTCCATATAGAGGCTGAAGTACAGGCGTCTCAACCTCCATATATCCTCTCTCCTCCAGATATCTCCGCATACGAGACACTATCTGTGATCTTTTAATAAACACCTCCCTAACATCTGAATTCACAACAAGGTCTACATAACGCTGACGATATCTCAACTCCTTGTCAGAGAATTGATCATAAACGATCTTCCTGTCATCCTCTATTTTCTCCTTAACAATGGGTAAGGGCCTGAGAGATTTGGAAAGTAGAGAAAGCTCCTCGACCAGAATCGTTATCTCACCGGTCTTTGTTAAAAAAACTCCACCCCTGACCCCAATAAAATCACCAATGTCCATCATGCTAAATATCTTGTATGTCCGATCTCCGACCTTGTCCTTTCTAACATAAATCTGTATTTTACCGCTCTGATCCATGATGTGGGCAAAGCTTGCCTTTCCCATTCTGCGAATCGACATCAACCTGCCAGAAAGTGCAACCGGATCTTTAAACTCCTTCTCTGGATTCCCTTTACTTATTATTTCATATATTCTTTTTGTTCTCTCAAACCTGTATCCATAGGGAGATATCCCCATTTCAATGAGTTTGTTTAACTTCTCCCGTCTCTCTTTTATTAGGCTCTCAAGTACGCTCAATTATCAATCTCCCAGATTTATTTACCAAATTTTAATAAATAGGCTTCTATAAACATATCCAGATTGCCATCCATAACACCCTGTACATCGGAAGTCTCAATATTTGTACGGTGGTCTTTTACAAGATTGTATGGATGAAACACATATGAACGAATCTGATTTCCCCATGCAATTTCCTTTTTTGTCTTTTCTATCTCTTCCCTCCTCTTCTCTTCCTCCTCCATTTTTTTCCTGTAGAGCTTTGCATAGAGAATCTTCATAGCATTTGCCTTGTTGTGATGCTGGGATCTTTCATTCTGGCACTGAACAACAATCCCTGTTGGAATATGTGTTATCCTCACTGCAGAATCGGTCTTGTTCACATGTTGACCGCCTGCTCCAGAAGATCGAAATGTATCGATCCTCAAGTCTGAAGGATTGATATCTATCTCTATCTCCTCCTTTACCTCAGGATATACAAACACAGATGCAAAAGATGTATGCCTCCTTTTATTTGAATCAAAGGGAGATATACGCACTAATCGATGAACACCTGCCTCTGCCTTTAAATATCCATAGGCATAACTTCCCTTTATTTCCAGATATGCGCTCTTTATTCCTGCCTCATCTCCTGCCAAAAGATCCATTACATTAACCTCAAAACCCTTCATCTGAGCATAACGAGTATACATTCTAAACAGCATCTCTGCCCAGTCTTGCGACTCGGTGCCTCCAGCCCCGGGGTGTATTGTTAATATTGCATTTTTCTTATCATCCCTACCCCCAAGCATATGTCGAAGCTCAAGACGAGAAATTAAATCTTCACATCTCTCAATATCGTCTGAAATATCATTAAATGCTGTTTCATCTTTCTCTTCAACTGCCATCTCAAGAAGAAGAGAAAGATCATCATATTTCGAATTAATCTCTTTCCACTCATCTGTCCACTCTTTCAATTCCGAAAGCTCTTTCAATGCTTCCTGCGCCTTCTCATTATCATTCCAAAAATCTGGATCAGAGCTGACCTTTTCCAACTCTTTGATTCTGTTCTCCTTCTTCTCTATGTCAAAGATGCCTCCTGAGGCTTTCAATCCTGCTCTTCAGCGACTTCAATCTTGTCTTTAACTCATCATACATAAAATTTACCTCCTCCTGCGCCATCTTCTATTATTATAGAATCTTCGATCCTTTTAAAAATTTCTGTATCTATAACAGGATTTAAAAAGGTAGAAATCGCAACTCTTTTCTCTTTCCATAGATATATTCTGGCCACCCTGCGTCCGATTCTGGACATGATTTCATATGATATGGTTCCTGCACGTTCGGCCATCTCATGAAAAGAGATATATTGATCGCCACTGCGGCCAATAAGAATAACCTCATCTCCAATCTTTAAATCTCTGCACTCTGTGACTCTTATCATAAGATTATCCATGCATATATCTCCAACAACACTTACCCTCCTGTTCCCCACAAGAAGTTCTGCCTTGTTAAAAAGACTCCGATCAAAACCATCATGATAACCGAGTGGAACTACTCCTATTAGCTCATCCTTCTCTGCTCTCCATTTACCTCCATAGCTTACACTTTCTCCCTTGTATATCTTTTTCAAAGAGACAATACGGGACTTCCATGTTAATGCGGGCTTCAGTTGGATCTCCGGGTATGGATTGATGAAGGGATATAATCCGTAAATCAGCAGTCCGCACCTCACCATATTATGATGTGCTTCAGGGAAATTTACCGTTCCACCGCTATTGCAGATGTGCCAGTATTTTACTTCCGCACCGCTTTCTAAAAACTCTTTTCTCAATCGATTAAAACGACCTATCTGCATTTCTGCAGAGTTAGAACTCGACTCTTCAGATATTGCAAGATGTGATAAGAGCCCTTCTATTTTAATACCCTTTAAATTCAATGCTTCCTTGTAAACTTTCAATGCCTCCTCTGGTCTAAAACCCAGCCTTCCCATCCCAGTATCAACCTTTAAATGAACTCGAATTATTTTCCCTGCACGCAATGCCTTTCTGTTTAGTATCTGAAGAATATCTCTGTTATGAACTGCCTGAATCAGTCCGCAGTCTACTACCATATCGGCCTGATCCTCAAAACAGCCTCCGAGTACAACTATATTCTCAGAGATTCCTGCCCTAAAAAGCTCAACTCCCTCTTGGGCTGAACCTACACCAAGAAAATCGGCACCTCCTTTGAGTGCAGCCCAGGATGATGCTATACCCCCATGGCCATAACCATTTGCCTTTACAACTGCAAGGAGCTTCACATCAGGACCTATCAGGTTTCTGATCTCTCTAACATTATGAACAATATTATCGAGTCTTACCTCGACCCACGATGGCCACGAACCATTCATAACCGAAAATCCCCTTGAAAAACATTGCTTTAAATATACCGAAAAGATAGGTTAAAGTCAAGAAGGGATGGAGGTGCCGTGACTTGGACACTGTCAATATATTTTGTTGAAATTTATTCCAATGATAGAGCCGGGTATCTTCTGAGCATGGATATTGTTAAAGTTTACCCGAAAAACTTCTGTTCCAATAAAATGAACTCCTAAAATATAACTGATATGTTCCTTATCAATCCAGTTCAGAAACCCTTTCAAAAATTTCTGTATATGACTGAAAAAACTCTCTGCTATATTTGTAGTACGAAGAACTCGCCGGCAAACGGCTGGATATGAATAAAAATGTAAAAGACCGGTCTCTCTCTCTCTGCTTCATTATAGGAGTTGCATTCAAATCTTGTTAAGACAAACCGATTCTTTTCTCCAAGTACCAAAGAAGCTCCCAGCAACAGCATTGTCCCAACAATTAACTTATGCGTAAATAATCTGTATCATGTTGGAAATTGATAAATTTTCTCTAAATTTTTCAGCGGCTTTTTTCCCAGATCATTCTGAACCACATTAGATCATGTGCAAAAAAATTTTTTGATCTGAGTGTAATTTATGTCGAGAGGGAGTAACAGTCAAATAATAAGTAAGAAAGGGGCTGCTATCTACGGCAACCCCATATGTATATTAAAGATCTCCAAGGGACATATAAAAATTTGTTCTCTGTTAATATACCTGAATTATACCCAGAAATATAAAAACTAATTTTTTTATTGGTTATTTTATTGTTAATCAATATGATAATTTTCCATTCACCTATTATTTTAAGGTAATATCTTTACAATTATGACCTTTATAACCCTCCTGGCAAACCCAAAGGTCACCATGGGGCAATTCATATTTTTGACAATCAGAATTCTCCCAATTAAAACATGTGCCCGAAACAGGTCTTGCAGCTTTTAATATGCCCATATTACTAATGTTAACCACTGTAACAGTTATTAAAAATAAAACAATCATAATAAAAAATGTCTTTTTCATTGCTAATCCTCCTCTTTATCAGTCCCTTGCAAGATCTTTAATATTGTAAATATTCAACCAAAACTCAATTTTGTTTTCAACATCTTCATTCTTGGATTTAGGCTTTTCCTTAATGGTATAGAACTCCTCTTTGGTCGATCCAACGGGATATTCATTGTCAGGTAAAAATGTTGTATTTAAGAACTCTCCATATCTATTCCAGACTTCGATAGCATTAGAATCATCATATTTTAAATAAATAAGAATATAACCTTTACCTGATTCAATAAAATACATATTTAATATGGTGGTTATTTTATCTAACAGTTTATGCCTTTTCTCCATATCAAGATTTAAATAATAATCTCCCTGAAGTGCTCGCGGTGTTTCTTTAAAAAAAGGAGACTTTCTTCTTGAAAATTCCTGCACTATAGATAAATCATCTACCTTAACTTTATTTATTTTACTTCCAACAACATTTGTAAAAAATATATGGCCGTTCCTATCATAACATGTTCCACCACCATGTATTTTAAATATTGGATATTTATATTTCTTATTAACCGGGAAAAGTTTTCTTTTCAGTATCCCGTTTCTATTAAAAACCAGTAATTGGTAATCTGTTGAACTTAAAATATAATAATTTAAAGAATCGTCAATACAAAACCTCCGTATTGGTGCATTACATACTACTTTACCGTAATATTTCCCTCTGCTGTCAATCTCCTGAATTGTGCGGGTTTGAAAGTCACTAAATAATATCTTCCCGTCATTAAGGTGCAATTTGTCAGGCCATATATATTCTCCGGGTCCTCTGCCTGTTCTTCCGATCCTTTGTATTTTTCTTGTGTTTCTGTTAAAATAAAAAATACTTCTTGCCCAAAAATCCGTAAAAACAAAAGAGCTGTCATTTAATCTAACAACATCAATTGGTTGAGATATTGAATTATTATCTCCTAATAACACAGAATCGACTTTTGTAAATATACTGTTAAAAGAAACCAGCTTGTTTTCTCTATTTGTACATGAAAATGATGAAAGAATCAAAATTACAGCAATTAATATAGAAAACGTAATATTTTTATTATTACTATTAAACAGTAAATACGAATTTTTCTTTACCATTATCTAACCTCCCTAAAACATTTAAAAAACTTGCAGAATCTGATATAAAAATCTAATTTTTAAATACTTTATACCCTTTCCTCTTCCATAAGTCAATACCCCCATCCAAATAATATACTTTTAAAATCCTTTCTTTTTTAAATATACTGATAATAAATAACTTAAATTGCATCCGGAATGATCACAATAAGTAATTAACAAACTATCCTTTGGAATAATTGAAACTGCGCTGTTTCTTATATGTTCAGAATATGGCAATGAAATAGCATTTGGAATATGTTCAGACTTAAAAAATCCTACAGGCCTTGCATCTATAAAAACAGCTCTTCTCATCCTGAATATATAATAAGCTTCATCTACAGATATAGAACTAACTTTCTTTAATTCTTTGATATTATTATACCTTTTATATAGAATAATACCATTAAAAATCATCATGGTAAAACAAACTAGGATCATTACAATAACTTTATTTCTATTACTCATATTTACTATCAACAAATTAACATCTAAAGTTTCTTATAACACTTTTGTTTAATTTGATTTTACTCCGTCCCGCATACACCGCTCCCGCTACTAACACCCCGTTCCTTACAACCATGCCCCACCCAATCCTGCTCTTTACAATTGAGCCAAAACACCCGCAGTTGGAATTTATGCCAATGATTGTTCCGTAAATGCTTATGAGAAAAAATCCGGAAAACAAAACCAATGCAGAAATTATTGCTAACCTGTGATACAGTCCTGAAATCAAAAACACACCGATTAAAATTTCCGAAACATTAAGAATTGAAATAATATAGATAATCATTACTTCAGGAATAATCTTAAACTCAAGCATCAGATCCACAGCTTCTGAAGGATCTATAATCTTTGTAATACCGGAAAATATTAATATAAGTCCGAGCAGGATCTTAATCACTCTCACATGCTTCATAAATTCCTCATTAAATTTGAGATTATGATTTTTAACTTCTGGTATTTTCATATAACATTAAAAAAGTACTATAAGGCCAATATAGCCTTTCCCCCTTTGGAGGTAAATATAATATATTTTTTAACATTAATATTTTATTTACTTAATTATTACAATATAATCATCTTTTTTTTCCAATTTAATAAAATAAAAACTATTTATCAAGTATTTTTTATTATTTTCTATCCTAAGAGATACTATGTTATTTTTTTCAATAAATTTCAACAGAAAAATTTACAACACTAACCGTTCTGTTATTTCCAAGATTTTTATCCAGAATGGCTCTATATGTGAAAGTTCTAAAAATTTATTTTCATTTTGGAAAATAATTTTTTATATTTAACGGCTATTTTTGAAAGGGGTTTAATATGGGTTTCGATTCAATTGTACTGGTAAAGCAGGTTCCTGATACTGCACACATCTCAGATGATGTAATGAAACCAGATGGCACAATAAACAGGGCAATGCTTCCTGCAGTATTCAATCCAGAAGACAGGGTTGCACTTGAACTTGCCCTGCAGATCAAAGATAGATATGGTGGAACTGTTACAGCCATAACAATGGGACCTCCAAAGGCTTCCGAAATATTGAGAGAGTGCTACTATTCGGGTGCAGACAGTGTCTATTTAATAAGCGACAGAAAATTTGCTGGTGCAGATACATTGGCTACATCTTATGTGCTGAGCGAGGCCATCAAGAAAATCGGAAATTTTGACATCATCTTTGCGGGAAGACAGGCAATCGACGGCGACACAGCACAGGTTGGTCCTCAAATTGCCGAAAAACTCGGGCTTCCACAGCTTACATACACAGAAAAAATATTAAAAATAACAAGATCAAAGATTACAGTAAAGAGGCAGACAGACATTGGATATGAAATTCTCGAATCAACACTTCCCGCTCTAATCACTGTTGTAGAAGATGCTGCCAGACCCAGACCATTCAAGGCAAAAAGAGTGATGTTTTTTAAAAATGCAAAATCGCTGCTGGAACTGGAGGCAAAGGCAGAGGAAAATCCACTTACATATGTGGAGAACATGAAACTTAAATATCAGGATAAAAAGCTATTTATTCCGACAATCACAAGAGACGAACTGGATATAGAGATGAACAAGTGCGGTCTCGAAGGCTCTCCAACAAAGGTTTATAAGATTGAATCTGTTGTAGTAAAGGGAGGCGAACACATTAAAATAGAACCGAGTCAAAAGGGATTGAATAGGCTTGTTGCAAAATTAATTGAAGATCGAATATTTGGATAGGGCACCATAATGAATAAAAAAGAAGAAATTTGGGTATTTAT
>Ga0190359_1001772_pt1 | contig 13352 bp, 15 predicted proteins | sample 48721823_MG_FD_161269 | JGI IMG/M metagenome (GOLD analysis project Ga0190359, IMG submission 161269) | Hydrothermal vent microbial mat bacterial communities from Southern Trench, Guaymas Basin, Mexico - 4872-18-2-3_MG | ecosystem: Environmental > Aquatic > Marine > Hydrothermal vents >...
CAGTTAATGGGATTTTTGTAGGTTCATCATATGGAATAACAGGCTTTTGTAAAAGGGTTTTATTGTATTCTAGTTCAATAAAAGGTGTGCATTCATAAATCTGATCCATAGGAAGAGATTTTTCAACGGGGGATATAACAATAAATAGGGAAAAAATAAGCATTAATAGTATAATACTTGTCTTTAATTTTTGAAGCTGTTTGATCATGATTCTATCGCCGATTATTCTTACATAATATTTATTTTATCACATATATAAATATTATGTTATTGTTATCATATATCTATCCCTCTTTTTTATACTTTACTTATATATTATTTACAAGTTTAATTATAGTTATATTGAGCTAATTAAATTCAAAAAATAAAAAAAATTAAAATTTATTTTGATTTTCTATTTTTATATAGATAATACCCGATTGCAATGATGACAAGAACTGTAACAATCAACGGTATCTCAAACCCAGTTCCAGTGGACATACCCACACTTTGAACATTAAATATTACTTTCTCTGGCTGACCTGATAAATCGGGTCGACCTAGATAGTATGGGGTGAACTGCACTTCAAAGGTTCCTCGATCATTATGAAAACCAAATGTATATGGTGGTTTAACCACTATATTAACAGTTGATCTAACACCACTTTCTTCGCTATAAACTCCAGAGCTTAGAGTAACACTTGATGGAACACTAATAGTCCATCCCTCTGGTATTTTTGTTACTTCAATTGATACATATGTTGGTCCGTTACCGAAATTTTCAATATCAACTGCAAAATTAGCGGTATCCAAAGGCCCTATTTCTTTGAAGTTTTCTCTTGGTAGTATTTTGACAACTGACCAATAACCAACCTGGAAAGGAACATCGAAGACAGCCTCTTCCTCTGAAATATCAAAAAGTAAACCCGGCAATCTCATTGATGTAGCCTTAACTGTAATTTTACCTAATTGATTCGCAGGGGCCTTCTCAGTAACTGTTATCTTAACATATGGTTGCTTAGAGATATCTCCACGGCCATCCCCTACAGGTATTTCAACAGGTTGATTACCTACACTAGCTTTAATAAAATCTGGCGTATCTTCAACAGTTAATGAGATCTTTACTGTAGATGCCTTTAGTAAACTTGATTCTTTAACAAAAGAAGCTCCTAGACCAGTAAGGGTAAAAGAAACATTAAGTGGTATCATCAAAGCCCCACTATTGGGGATTACATTCTCGTCCACACTAGGATATGTGACAGTTATTAAAGGTTTAACCTTAATTATACCAGCGGAGGTACTGGGAACAAACGCAGCTAACATACTAAAGATAATTAATCCCAATACAATCCCTGTTTTGAACGATCTAAGTTTCATCATTTTTTATCACCATTTTTTTTATATTTCCAATATATATTTACATTTACCCATATTTAAAGATTGTTGTACATTTCTTACAGAACAACAATCCCAACTATATATTAATATATGGTATTCTTTATATAAAAGTATTTTGTTATTTTATTATATTTTAACTATATAATAGAAAAAAGTGGAGTTAAATGGGAAGTTGCCGGAACAATTCTATTCTACAACATCAATATCTGGATTGTTGTTTTCCTCTTCGTTTTTTGTTTCTTCTTTTTTCTTTTTTGTAGTCACACGTTCAGGAAAATAAGACAATATAACAATATCTCCCACACTGTTAACCCACCGATATGGAACTGCCACATCAACTGTTCCTTCAACAAGTGTAGGGTTCGTGTTTGTAACAAGTAAACTACTTACTTTTTTCTCATCCATATCTATGAAAACATTACGCACATGCCCCACGTAAATTCCATCCCGTGTGTAAACAGGCAATCTCAGAAAAGATGTTATCTCCTCGGTTTTAACGTTTCCTTCTTTTTCCATCATGTAATCATAATACATTTTTATATATTAAAATGTGATGGTAAAAATCAAAGCGAAAGGTTTTTTCAACTATGTTACATGCTAATTATTCAAAAATGAAAAACAAATATGCCACTGTATTCAAAGAACTAGAAAAACATAGAGAGAAAGATTTCACTTTCAAAAGCGGACGCATACTTGGCTCAATGTGTACACAACCACATTATATCGCGGAAAAATACTACAAAATGTTTCTACCAACAAATCTGGGAGATCCAGAACTTTTTCAAGGAACAAAAGAAATAGAGAAAAAATACATACTTTTTTTAAAAAAACTTTTAAATGCTCCAAAAAAAAGTACAGGAATCATATGTAGCGGTGGAACGGAGAGTAACATAACAGCTATATGGATCGCAAAAAACCTATCAAACAAAAAAGAAATAATAATACCACAAAGTGCACATTTCAGCTTTGAAAAAATAAAAACACTTATGGATATAAAACTAAAAACAGTTAGTCTAACAAAGAAATATGTTTTAAACGTTTCAGAAGTCAAAAAAAAGATATCCAGTAAGACGTTAGCAATCGTTGGGATAGCTGGATCCACAGAACTAGGAACAGTAGATCCAATACCAGAACTCAGCGATCTCTGCTACGACCAAAACATTTTCTTACATATCGATGCAGCATTTGGTGGATACGTCATACCCTTTCTAAAAGAACTTGGATACAATCTACCAGATTTTGATTTCAAACTAAAAGGCGTCAGTTCTATATCAATAGATGCACATAAAATGGGATTAGCACCTATACCCATTGGAACGCTAATGATCAGGGATAAAAACTGGCTCAGAGCAATAAGTGTCGAATCACACTGTGTAAGCAGTAAAACACAATCAGGCATACTTGGTACAAGATCTGGCGGTCCAGTAGCTGGAGCATACGCAGTTGCGAAGTATCTAGGATTCAATGGTTACAGAAAAATAGTTAAAAGATGTATGAAAAACACGGAGTATTTCACAAAAAAAATAAAACAAATCGGACTTAAAACAATCGTAGAACCCACAATGAATGTTGTTAGCATCAAACTTAAAAAACCAAGTTTGATTTCTAAAAAACTAGCTGAACAAGGCTGGAAAGTAAACACCATGGATAAAATTTCATCTATAAGAATAGTTCTAATGCCACATGTTAAAAGAAAAAACATTGATAGTTTCCTATCTGTTTTAGAAAAAATATGCAGAGAAAGTGGTGAAATATGAACAAAGAAATCATTAAAAAAAGCTTTGAAAACATACCAATTGTTAAAAAAGGAAATTACCACTATGTGATCCATCCACTCACAGATGGAGTACCATTTATCAAGCCAGATCTTCTAGAAGAAGTTGTCAACGAGATGTATAAACGTGTCTCAAAAAAGCAACCATTTGATCGTATTGTTACGATAGAAGCAATGGGTATACCTCTTGCAACTATTCTCTCAAAAAAAATAGGTATACCTTTTACGATTATTAGAAAAAGAAGCTATGGTTTACCAGATGAAATCTCAGTTGAACAAGTTACAGGGTATTCTAAATCTAAACTCTATATTAATGGTCTTAAAAAAAATGATAAAATAATCATCGTTGATGACGTTCTTAGCACAGGTGGAACGTTACGTGCTATTTTATCTGTTTTTAAAAAAACAGGTATCCTCGTGAAAGGGGTTTTCATAGCCGTAAACAAAGGTGAAGAGCTTGATAAAATAAAAAAGGAGTATAATATTGATATAGATGTAATTGTTGATATCGAGATAAAAAACAATAAAGTTGTTATAAAAAACCTATGAATGGAAATATTTTCATACTTGTTTTCTATTTAAGTAATTGATACAAATGGCTGAAAAAATACCCCAACATCAACATTGCCAGATATGCGGAAAAGCAATTCCTCTTGGTGAAACTCTTTGCTCACAGGAATGTAGACAAAAATATCAAAACCTAGTTAGAAGGAGAAAACTGATGCTTTATCTCATGTATGGTATACTAGCTGCTATCATCGTTGTTTTTGTTTTAAGTCCTGTCAAATAAAAAAGGTTTTGCATAAAAAGGAAGTTTTAAATCAAGGATTCTAGTTTATTTAGTCCCATATGGATGTCATTTTGATACTTGTAACCCTTGGGATAATAATGATTCTAGGTTTTCTTGGAAACTATATTTTTAACAGAACTCAGATTCCAAGTATCGTTTGGCTATTATTGTTTGGTTTGATTGTTGGTTATCTTCTCAGATCACAGGGGATGATAAACGAGTTTAATGAAGGATTTCTTACTAGTTTTTCAGAGTTTTTTGCAGCAGTTGCAATTGTGATAATATTATTTGATGGGGGCATACATACAGATCTTTATCAATTATTCAAAGGTGCTCCCCGTGGTTTGCTATTAACGATTTTAGGTTTCTGTCTAAGTCTGTTAGCAACCATGTTCATAGTGATCTCACTTGCTGTTGTTGGCATTCTACCTATCTCTGTTGAAAAAGGGTTCGCAGTTGGAGCGATTATGGGAGCAATCATCGGTGGCACAAGCAGCCCTATAGTGATACCGCTAGCTTCTAGATTAAAAAATTTACAGGATAAAACAAAAGTTATACTCTCTATAGAGAGTATAATCACAGATCCTTTAGCAATTGTTGTTGTTTTAGCTGGTGTTTATATGATCATAACAGCAAAAAGTCCTGACCTCACTATAGGAATAAAAAACCTAATCAGTACTTTTTCTATTGGGATAGTGATTGGGACCCTCCTAGGATTTATATGGTTACCTATTATGCATAAAGTAAGAAAGGAACAATTCTCATATGTTTTAACACTTGCAGTAGTTTTCCTTGTTTACTCTTTTACAGCAGTAATAGTTGGTATAGATGAAGGTGGTAGCGGAGCAGGAGCAATAGCCTGTCTGATGTTCGGTCTTGTCCTAGGAAATGGTAAAAAAATATTAAAAATGGTCAGATACGAGGGTAAACCTTATGAGATAGATGAACAAACCAAAGAATTCCACTCGTTAACCTCATTCGTAATTAGAACATTCTTCTTTGTTTTTCTAGGTCTCATGGTTAGTTTCAGAAACATAGGTTTCATCCTAATAGGGATACTAATTCTTATCGCCATTCTAATTCTAAGATACATAGCTGTTTATATAACAACATATAAAGGAGGATTTGAAAAAGACGATAAACGAACAATGGCTTTTATGCTACCAAGAGGATTAGCCGCTGCAATTCTAGCCATAAACTTTGGTCAGAAACTTGTTGGACCAGAAGGATTAAACCTAAGTAACATAATGAATGGTTTTTTTGAGGATGTAACCTTCGTTGTAATACTAGGCACTGCAATAATAACAACCATTGGTGTTTCAGTTATATCACATTATGAAACAAAAAAAACAGAATAAAAATTATTCCGCCAATTCCTCTTGTAAATCTATTACCATCTCTGTAAGAACATCTTCAAATACCGGATGACGGTACTCCTTTATTGATCCGTTGGATAAATGAGCCCTTGCAACAAAATCCCGACCGTCTTTAATTATCTCAATATGACATACTGTCTCCATGATTAACTCCTTACCTTAAATCTTCTTACCCGGAATTCAATAAATATATTTATATTTTTTGCGCTAACTTGTATAAAAAATGGTTTGGCAAAAAAATTTTATCTCATTGTTTTAAACTTTAAAATAACACCTGTTCCTTTAAGCTTCTCCTGTATACGATCAATTAATTTTATCTCTTCCTCAATACTAGCAATACCCTTCCAGTTATAGATAAAATCATGCTCACCAATAGTTGGTTTAAGACCAAGTTTAATGAGTTTATTATGAATAACAGATGCTTTTTCCCCATCAACATTCATGAAAACATCAACATAGGTTTCCATACATCCTCAAAACTAGAAACAGGTAGCTTATTAAAAAAGTTGGGTATAAAACATTGTTTTTAAATAACAATAAAAGTTTAATGTATAAAATAATATATAATCTTAGTAGTTGGAGGAGAAATAGTTGTATAAAATAAGAAAACCCGCAGTAGCAGGACAATTCTATGATGGAGATAAAGAAAGCCTGATAAAGACTATAGAAAACTGTTTTTTAGACGTCAGAGGTCCAGGAGAGTTACCAGAAATAAAAGAAGGAAATAAAAAAATAAAAGGCGTTGTAGTACCACATGCTGGTTTTATTTTCTCTGGACCAATAGCTGCTCATTCATATAAAACAATAGCTGAAAACGGGTTCGCTGACACATTTATAATACTGGGACCAAACCATACAGGCATGGGGTCAGGTGTATCACTCATGACAGAAGGTGTTTGGGAAACGCCACTTGGGATAATACCAATAAACAGTATATTAGCAAAAAAACTTGCAAAAGACATCATAGACACAGATGAAGATGCCCATAAATATGAACACAGCATAGAAGTACAATTACCATTTCTGCAGTATATTTCAAAAAATAAAAAATTTGATTTTGTACCAATTTGTATGAGTATGCAAGACTATGATACATCAAGAGAAATAGGAGAACTCATAGCAGAAACAATAAACGTTACTGAAAAAGTTGTAATAATCGCAAGTAGTGATTTCTCACATGCTGGTTTTAATTATATGAGTATACCGCCTGAAAACATGCGGGTGGATGAATACGCTGAGGAACAAGATAAACATGCAATTGAGAAAATACTAGAGCTAGATCCCAAGGGGTTAATAGATGTGGTTCATGAAAAAAACATTACAATGTGTGGATACGGACCAGTAGCAGCTATGCTCACTGCATCTATAAAACTCGGCGCCAATAAGGCAGAATTGCTTAAATATGGAACCTCATATGCAGTACACCCCAGTACATCCTGTGTAGGATACGGAGCAATAGCAGTATACTAAACAAAGATATGAGGTATTATTTTATGAAACAGGAAATAGTGAAGGATATAAAGTTAAAGAAAAACATGAAAACAAACGATCTAGTCAACGAGTTATACAAATCTGGTGGTTTCACAGCAAAAAAACTTGCAATTGGTGTAAACATACTTGAAGATATGATCAAAGACAAGACATGTGTCAAATTTTTATCATTTCCCGCGTGTATAATCTCAACCGGGACAAGAGGTGTTATAAAAGAACTTGTAAAAAACAAACTAGTAGATGTAATAATAACAACCTGTGGAACACTTGACCATGATCTTGCGAGACTCTGGAAAAACTATTACCATGGATCATTCATGGTTGACGACAAAGAGTTACATAAAAAAGGAATAAATCGGTTAGGTAACATCTTCATACCAAACGAATGTTATGGGATAATACTTGAGAAAAAAATGAGGCCGATACTCGCTAAACTTTATAAAACAAAAAAAACCTGGTCAACTAGGGATATAATCCAGGAGTTTGGAAGACATCTTGAAAAAGAAAAAAACAAAGATGAATCAATAATATACTGGGCATACAAAAACAAAATACCAATATTTGTACCAGGTATAACAGATGGAGCATTTGGTTCACAGATATGGATGTACTATCAAGAACACAGGGATTTCAGCATTGATCTTCTGAAAGATGAACAGGATCTATCAGATATAGTATTTGAAGCAAAAAAAAGCGGAGCTTTAATACTTGGAGGAGGAATATCAAAACATCATACCATCTGGTGGAATCAATACAAAGATGGTTTGGATTATGCTGTTTATGTAACAACGGCAGATGAGTATGATGGGAGCCTTAGCGGTGCACAAACACGTGAAGCAGTTAGCTGGGGAAAAATAAAAGAAAAATCAAAAAATATCACAATAAATGGCGATATAACCATCTTGCTACCACTTATGATAAGTGCATTATTGAATCGTATTTAACGCCAGAACAACGCCTTCATAGCAGTTTTAATATATCTGGAGAGACCACGTGTTTTCTTACCATTGTACATATCAATTGTTGAGTTAACAATAGCTTTTACTGTTTCGTTATAAAACCAACGTCCGTAATCTGCATTAGCACGATTCGGACTGCCAATATAACCATCTTTAAGACCAAGTTGTTTAAACTTTTTCCCTAGAACACGTGGAGAGCTAGTATCTCTATATATACTCTGAAGTTTTTTATACGATTCATCCACAAGATAGGGATATAAATATTTCATAAGAGAGGTCTCTCGGAAACCAGCATGGATCTCTTTTTTAGTATCAAAGCCAAGTTTAGGTTCGTTTTTTTCTATTTCTCCACTGTAAAAGTACGGCCCCCACGGTTCAACGATTTTCATTTTATATCGTGATCTGAGTTTTTTCATAGCATTGTATATTCCTTTAAGGTGAATCAACGCCATATGATAAGTACAAATCACAAGATATTTGAAACCATGCTCACCAAGTGATCTACCAAAACTATAAACAACATCACCCACAGTTTTACCAGATACAGAGATGCTACCGGGGAAGTCTGTGTTAAAATCACAAAAACCAAGTGGCACTGAAGGAAGAACAACATAAGTTAGATCAGGTTTTTTCTTGTTCAGAATCTTTATAGCTTCATATGTTGCATCTCGTATTATAAGATAATCTGTTCCAACAGGTAGATGAGGACCATGCTCTTCCATCGGTGCTATAGGTAGGAAAAAGATTGTTTTATCCCTGTTTAAAGCATCTATTTTCTTCCAGCTTAACTCCTCGAATTTTAGAATCATGTTTTTGGGATTCTTTTTTTTATTTTTCAAGTTGTAACCTCACATCCATCTTCAGTTATTATCACAGTATGCTCCTTCTGAGATATTATACCCTTTTTTGCATCAACTAACTGAGGGTAATGTTTTATAAGACCCAAAAAAGAAAGTTTACTTAAAATTATATCATTATTTTCAAAAAATTTCTGAGACCAACGCTGAGCAAACGGCAATGTTTTAAACTCCTTTAAAAGTCTGTTATATAAAATCTTGTACCGATTGTTTCTTATAAACTTTGATCTAAAAGATCTACTACAGAGATATATATTACTTCCCGCTCCTTGAACAACATGACCTGCACCAGTAGAAGCAAAGGGTTCAATGGCAAGTACATCACCTACTCTTACACTGTTCTTCCCAGATAGCTCATATATATTTGGTACACTTATACCAGCATGAAGAACGTACTGATTTAAACTATGTCCTGTGAGATTGTCAACAGGTTTATACCCATAGGAGGTAATGGTTTCCTGTATTGCTCTTCCAATCTCTGACATATCTAAATCAGGTTTTATTAAACCAATAGCAGTATCAAGAGCATCGCTAGAGGCTTTTATAAGATCACTATACTCATTTGTTTCAACCTCAACAGTCACTGCGGTATCAGCTATATATCCATCGATATGTGCACCAACATCAAGTTTAACAACATCACCTTTTTTAAAAACGCGGGTGTCATCATGGCGAGGACTGTAATGAGCCGCTATCTCATTTATAGATATATTAACAGGAAAAGCAAGGCCAGCACCTAAATCAAGTATTCTAGCTTCAACTTTATTAGCAACTTCAAGAAAACTAACATCTGATTTAATCAAACTAGCACCATAATCCCTTGCTTCTGCCGCAATACGACCCGCCTTTCTATATTTCTCATAAATCTGATCATTCATATTTCTCTATCACATCCAATAACTGTTTCTTTGTTATATCTCCTTCCCGTAACACCTGTAGAACCCCATCAGATAAATCAACGATTGTTGAAGGTTTTCCATCAAGTCTGCCATCATCAATAAAAACAGAAACATCATTCTTATCAAATTGCCTCTTTATATCTTCAATTACAGAAGGTGTATCCATACCATGTATATTAGCACTAGTGCAAGTAATAGGACTAAAAGAAGACAAAAGTTTCAAAGCAGTATCATTATGAGGTATTCTGACAGCTACTCTACCAAGACCTCCAGTAACAAGATCAGACACGTTTTTTTTCTTTTTCAAAACTATAGTCAGTCTACCTGGCAAAAATCTCTCAGCAAGAACAATAGCTAATTCATTAATAAAACATATCTCTTCTAAATCATCAAAATCAGAAATCGCAACAGATAAGGGTAGATCCAAAGATCTTTTTTTAACCTTGAAAACTTTTTTCACAGCATCATCATTAAAAACATCAGCACCTAAACCATATAGTGTATCAGTTGGATAAACCACTAATTCTCCATTAGAAAGTGCTTCAACAGCCCTGCGTAAAACCTGTTCATCCATAGTAGTTAATCTTCTTTTTTTATAAAATCACCAAGAGTAAAACCACTACTAGAACGAGAACCAGTAGAAAAACTAGGTGCACTGCTGATTTCTTCCAATAGTGTAATATTCAACTCTTTCTCAAGTTTCTCAATCATTTTATCAGAAGGACGAAGTTCTCCGTTTTCAATCTTTGAAATTGTAACAGTTCTTTCACCGATACGGAAACCAAGCTCCTCTCGAGTGATCCCTTTTTTCTCACGGGCATTTCTAATCCTGGTATTCCAATCAGAGACAAGCTCTTTATCCATGTCTTTATAAACATCTTTAACCACAGGTTTTTTTATCCTACCTACAACGGGTGAACCTCTTGACTCATGTACTGGTGTTACTATTCTCACACCATGACCATGTTTGAGACAACTAGGACAAAGCATCATTTTAACACCATCAACCATGGCAGGTTTACATTCGGCAACCCTGCCACAAAGCTCACATTCCATTGTTTTTTTGCCCCCAAAACAAAATAGATATTTTTTATATTAAACCAGCCTTTTGCAAAGTCATTAGATCCTCAGTGCTAAGTTTTTCACCACGTTTAAATCTTTCAAATATCTCATTGGCTTCTTTTTGAACAGAGGAGATCTCCTCTGCCTTTTCAGTTTTTCTTTTTTTCTGTTGAGCAGATGATATTTTCCTTTCGAGTTCATGTATTTTATCAACATATTCAATAAACTCTTTATGAACCTTATCTGCCTCTATTTTTGTCATAACAATTGTTTCTTGAATATTGTTTACCTTTTTAACAATAGTATCAAGTTGTTTGATAAGATTCATCATGCTTTCATGTTCTTCCTGAGCACGAGTGGCAAGTTTTTCAACAAGATCATGCTGCTTTTCTGCTTTTTGTTTTAAGATTTTTTCCTCCTGTAAAGCATTTTTTAAACGAGGATCTTTATTTAATAAATCTTCTTGTTGTTTGATTTTAGAATGAAGCTCAGATATTATCTCAATTAATTTCTTTTCTTTCTGAGGGGACATGGGTTGTGTCATCTGCTCGTTTTCGAGAGCGCGGAGCTGTTTCTTTAATACATTAAGATTCGCACCAAGAGAAGAAGAACGTTCACGTTCAAGTTTTTCAATTTTTTTCTTGAGTTCACTATGACTTTTATTAAGCTGATTCCTTTGTTCCTTCGCATGTTTAACTCTTTCATTTAACTCATCACGTTTTTTCTTATGTTCGGATATCTTGTTTCTCATCTCACGGATCATCTGATTAAATTTATCTCTTTCATCGGCGAGTTGCTTTGATTTAACATGTAATTTGTTTCTTTTTTCCTTTAACTCATTAGCTTTTTTCTGAAGTTTGTCTTTTTCTGAAATCATATCCTCGATTGAATCACTCATTTAAATCCTCAGGGTTTTTCATAGCCTACAGTATAAAATAAATATATAAAATTTATTAAGTAATTAGAAATCTAATTCTGTATTCAACCTGCTTCTTCTTTTGTTCTTTGTTTAAACATTATAATGCCATCTACAATCACAGCTAATACCCCTGTTAAATAGATCATATCAAAAACATTAGCCCCGCCAATAATAGCATTTTTGGAAATAATCAAAGGATAACTCAGCAATTCTGGTAGATGCAGAACATCAGCACCTATCAAAACACCTAGTGTTCCAGATATATAAGCAAGAGGAGCCGCCTTTCTAAAAGTCTTCCAAGATAAAAATACAGAGATTAAACTAGCAAAAAAAGCAGGTAAAAGCCAGTATGGAAAATAAGATACAATACCTTTAGAAACAACAGGATGCGAAACAAAAAAAGCAGTTATGGCAACAACAATAACTCCAACAGAGATTTCTCTAAAAGAAATCTTTTTCTTATACTTCAAATAAAAACTCAACATAACTGGTATCACTGCTCCACCCATGTTTATACTGATCAACCAGTTGTTATAACTAAAAAGATAAATATTTGAGATATTAAAACCAAAAACAAAGATTTCAAATCTAAAAATCAATGATACTAAAACAATGATCGCCGCCTCAAATGTTGAAAAACCCATGTATTCAAATGGTTTGGTAAGAATAAGATAAAAAAGATATAGAATCATTATTGGAATCATTATTGAGAGTAACCATAGACCAAGTGTTTCTAAACTAATAATTGATAACATAACTCTGATTTTTTGATGTGCTATAGTGTTTATAAACCTTGTTTTTTAAATCAAAAGATGATTCAATCAGATAGCATAGATACCAGCTTAACCTTAATAAACCATGGATTAATAACGGGTAAAAAAATACAGGAAACCAAGACATATGAGCTCGTTTCTAAAAAAAGAATGTGATTTAGAATACTTCCATAAAAATGGTTACGTTAGAAAAAAATGTAAATCCTGCGGGTCACATTATTGGACACTTGATAAAAAATCAGAAACCTGTGGAGATCAACCCTGTGTAGATTTTAGTTTCATAGGGAATCCCTTTGGTAAAAAACCTATGAGTTTGAAAGAAGTAAGAGATAGTTTCCTAAATTTTTTTGAAAAACACAATCATTCAAGGTTACATTATCCTGAAACAGGGGAGAGATGCCCAGTTGTCGCACGATGGAGATCAGACATATATCTAACAATAGCATCAATTGCTGATTTTCAGCCGCATGTTACCTCGGGTGAGGTGCCACCACCAGCAAACCCATTGGTTATCTCCCAACCATGTATACGACTTAATGATCTTGAACAGGTTGGTGTCAGCGGTAGACATCTAACAACATTTGAAATGATGGGACATCACGCTTTCAACAAAAACAAGGATGAAATATATTTCAAAGAAGAAACTGTTAAATTCTGTGATGAATACTTCACGAAATATATAGGGATACCACGTGAAAAAATAAACTACAAAGAAGAACTATGGTTTGGAGGAGGAAACGCAGGACCATGCCTAGAAGTAGTAGCTGGTGGTCTCGAAATCGCTACACTTGTTTTTATGAATATGAAAGAAGATGAAAATGGTGATTTTGAAATAAACGGGAAAAAATATTCCCCAAATCCATTAAACATCGTTGACACAGGATATGGTCTTGAAAGAATCGCCTGGATTACAAATGGAACTAAAACAGTATATGAAACTGTTTTCCCGGATATTATCCGATACATAGAGGAAAACGCTAAAAACAAGCATATGCCAAGTATTTACTCATTAGCAGATCACGCAAAATGTCTTTCTTTCATGCTGGGTGATGGAGTAGTTCCCTCCAATGTTAAA
>Ga0190359_1001775_pt1 | contig 13341 bp, 11 predicted proteins | sample 48721823_MG_FD_161269 | JGI IMG/M metagenome (GOLD analysis project Ga0190359, IMG submission 161269) | Hydrothermal vent microbial mat bacterial communities from Southern Trench, Guaymas Basin, Mexico - 4872-18-2-3_MG | ecosystem: Environmental > Aquatic > Marine > Hydrothermal vents >...
GCATGAGCAAAGATAGTGGTAAACTGTTCGTGCTCTCCACGTTTCCTTATCTTCGGTTTTGCGAAGATAGCCACTGAGCTTTGATTCTTCTTGTATGGCTTCAATAGCATCTTTTGAGTGGGGAAAGATAACTTTCAAAATTGAGAGGGCGTAATAGGTATCCTCTATACTCGGTGGCAGGGTGGGAGCAGCCGCGAAGCCGCCGCTTTTGTGGCGTCTGGCCATTACAAAACCCAGAATCTGGTCGGCGTAGGCATCTAGCATACTCTCCCCAGAGATAGCCTCCCTTGATACACTTTACCCAAGCCCCGTGCTTTCATAGGGCCTATACTTTTAGCCTTTCCACGTTGGTTATGAGAATTCAAGTATACGTTCCAGGTCACCCAGGCGCTGCTTTATGCGATATAGATCGTCAAGGTCTTTTGCGATTTGATCTTGGGCTTTCTTGATATCTTCCGCACTTTGTTTCTTGAGCTCCAGTGCTTTTTGAATTGCTGCTGTTATGCTTTCCTCCGTGGTATTGATTTTTTGATTAAGATCCCAGCGAAAATTCATAAAGCTTCTCTTGATCCTGTCCATAAAATCCCATCGCACGCGTCCACAGTTCTGGTCAATTTTTTGAGGTAGCCTTTTTTTCAGATCATTGAGCACCATTTTTTGCGATATTTTCGGTGGCAGTATTCTTTGCGAGAAAAAATCAAAAGCTCCTTCCAGGTCAAAGAACTTGGGAGGGTCCCCTGTCATCAGGTAAAGGCTGCTATCAGTGCTGATGGAGTCTTCCGTTTTGAGCTTGTCAATATTAAGATCAAAAAGCTCAGAGGATGCGGTTAGTATTGATTCTATAATTTCGTTTGTTTTTTCTGAGTAACGCTTTGCAATTTTACCGTACTCCACATTCAATCCTTCCTCTTCCTGTACCAACCAGTTATCAAAGGCTGATTTGATTCCATTGTTTAGGGTAGAGTCCATCAATTTTACGTACTCGCTGATACCTTTGTGTTTGCACTCATTTCCCTTTTTTATGAGTTCTTCTAGAAGTCGGGGTATCTGTTTGCTTTTTAGGCTTTCAAGGTCACGATCCAAGAGGTCCACAACCCGCTTGATTTCCCCCTCAAAATAGTACTTGGTGTTCTCCCTGTCCTGTTTGATCTCCTCCATTTTTTCCTGGAAAATTCTGATCTTTTCCTCCAGTGTTTCAAGTGGAGTTGCAGTTGCTTTGTTCTGCAAGGCTATGGCTAGCTCCTCGTCCTGGTTTTGAACTGCCCCAGAATCACCAGGTGAAAGCGATTTTGAAGGAGCTTTTCTTCAACTTCCAGCAAGTTTTCAGCAATGCTCGAGCTGCCCCGAGAAGAACATAGCGTTTTCAGGCTTTCTAGGTTTTCTATCAGTTCTTCTTTTACTCTTTTATACTGGTTAAGCGTGAGTGCCTCCAAAAAAAACCCTGCCAGGTGAAGACCTTGCAGGGTGTCAAACAAAAATGCCACCTGGCTTGCTGCAGGTGGAGCAGGCGCTTAAACTCCCACCCCAAGCAAAAATTGGAGGTAGAAGTCATCAGCCCATGGAAAAGGGCGGTTTGCGGCAGACTTCATTGCCATGAACCGAGTAAATATCTAACAAACCATGCAAAGCATGTCAATTTTTTTCTATATTAAGCGGAAAAGATGCTGCCTCAGATGTGCTTTTTTTCCGTTTGACTTCAAATCCGTTTTTGCAGTATAAATATTGTTTTGAGGATTAGGGTAAAATGCTGCTTTGCTAAATCTGGTCAATGGTTGGAAATAGGGGCAACGGGTCGCCTTTAGAAAAAGCCAGCGAGGATACTACAAAGATGGCCGATGAAGATGGCAGTAGCGCCGATCAAAAAAGAGACGGATCGGTGATATTCTTGGAAAACAAGAAAACTCAGCCGCAGCCTGACATGCGGGTACTTCCTGCGGTGAACACTTCTTCTTTACTTGTCTCTACTTGATCTTCGTGTTCACCCCCTGCCGCGTGTCTGGGCGGCTAACGGGGGGTGAAAACATGAAGAATCCACACTCCACTCCCGACCTCAGGGGTCTGCTTGCAAAAAACGATACAAAGAAAGTGCGGGAGATATGCTCTTCCTCGCACCCGGGAGCAGTGGCAGAGATGCTTAGAACCCTTTCTCCGGATGAGGTATGGAGCGTATTGACTTTACTCAAGCCGCGCCTCCGCTCGGAGATATTTGGTAATCTGGATGAGTCTCTTGAGGTTGAACTTGCCAAATCCCTCAAGCGCCACGATCTTGCAGAAGTCATTACCTATATGTCGGCAGACGAGCGTGTTGATCTTTTAAAGCGCCTCCCGGAGGACACGCAGGAGACGCTTTTGCCTGCCCTGGCACAGGCGGAAAGGGAAGATATAAGAAGGCTTGCTTCTTATCCCGAAGGGACGGCAGGTTCTGTGATGACCTCTGACTATTGTACTCTTTCCCCCGATGATATAGCAGCAGAGGCTATTGAAAAGCTGAGGTGTGAGGCACCGGACAAGGAGACGATTTATTATTCCTACGTGATTGATGCCAACAGGCGTCTTATTGGCTTCGTTTCCTTGAGAGAGTTGATCCTGGCCAGCCCCCAGACCAGGGTCGAGCAGATCATGCACAGGGATATTATTTTTGCCACGGTGGACGAGGACCAGGAAGAGGCTGCACGCAAGATAGATAAATATGACTTGATCGCGCTTCCGGTTGTAAACGGAAACAACGTGCTCGTGGGGATAATTACCCACGATGACGCCATTGACATTATCCGCCAAGAGCAGACCGAGGATATGGAAATGCTCATGGCTATAGGAGGTACACACGAAACGGGGGTTTACCTGCGTACACCTGTCTGGGTGCATTTTAAGAACCGTCTTGGGTGGCTGGTTGTGCTGGCACTTCTAGGATTGGTTTCCGGGTACATAGTTCAAAATTTTGAAAACCTTATTTTGCAATTTGCCGTGCTTGCTTCCTTTATGCCCATGCTTGCAGATACAGGAGGAAATACCGGAAGCCAGTCAGCTACTCTTGTTATTCGTGCCCTGGCCCTAAGAGAGATAACGAACCGCGATGTGCTAAGAGTTGTTTGGAAGGAACTCAGGGTGGCCATTCCCCTTGCCATAGTACTAGCCGGGCTGGCATACGGGCGGGCGCTCTTTTTTTCAGGTAGCTCGAGTATGCCCTCGGGTTTTTCCCTTGAAACAATAGGGCTCGCAGTATCTCTAGCCCTGGGGATCCAGGTTGTAACCGCTACCCTTATGGGAGCCGTTCTGCCACTTGCTGCGGCAAGAATGAAATTTGACCCTGCGGTTGTCGCCAGCCCTGCGCTTACGACAATCGTTGACATTACCGGATTGCTGATTTATTTCACAACAGCAAGGTATGTCCTCGGGATTTAAGATTCAAAGATGGTTTCTTGGCAAGCCTGGGGTATCACTTCGTACACCAGATGAAAAAGCTTGTTCCCAGCACCCCCATTCCAGAGCCAAAATAAAATACCGACCTGATATTAAATACATCAGCTATCACTCCCCCAAGAAGTGGTCCTATGGCCATGCCGATGCTGAATACCATCCCAAACACGGCCATGGTTGATCCCATTCCAAATTTACGGCCTTCTTCAACAATCAGGGCAGAAGCAGCAGGTATTGAGATTGCGCCCCCGATACTACCAAGCAGGCATATTGCGAGGAGCTGCCAGAAATTCACGCCTGAAGGTATCAAGGCAAGGAAGGCCAGGTTTGCAATGCTTCCGAGCACTACCAGCAATCTTCGACTGATCCTGTCCGCCACAGCCCCGCCGCAGGGCTGAAGCAATGACATCAGCAAAATGTTAGCCGCAATGAGAATCCCAATGCGAGTTGGTGAGAGGCCGATATAGACACCGGCAAAGATTGGGAGAAAGCTTGCAAAAGCGCCCCTGCCGACCGAAAAGGCCAGGCGGAAGCCGAGCAAACCTTTTACCGTGTTGCTGCGGCCTATTTCCCTGTATGAAGGCTGAAGCCCTGATTTTGTCCTCTTTGCCTTAACTTCGGGAAGCAGAAATGTGACAAGAAAAAAGCCGAGTAAATTGAGTGCTCCCATGGTCGAAAAAGCGACATTCATTCCAAAGTGATCGGTCAAAGTGCCGCCCATGAGGGGTCCGAAACCAAAGCCAGTGAAGAAAGCAGCATTAAAGTAACCCATCCATGTCCCCTCTTCAGCCTCTGGAGAGATGTCCCCCACGTAGGCCTGAGCAATAGGAATTACCATGCCGGCGGCAACTCCCTGAACGAGGCGGACAAGCGTTAGCCCGGAGACAGTGCTGGCCCAAATGTAACCCATGGAAATGAGGGAATAAATAAGAAGGCCAGTACCCAGGAATAGTTTTCTTCCACTGCGGTCTGACAGCTTTCCCGCAATGGGCATGACTACTGCACGCGAAATTGAAAAACCCGCAAAGATGATTCCGATCCAGGTTCCTGATGCCCCCATGTTTTCAGCGTACAGAGGCAGCAAGGGGGCAACTATACCCACTCCGAGCATTGAGGAGAAGATTGCCAGACCAAGTACTGGAAACGCTCTTCTAATCATAAGAGTTGTTAAAAGGCACAGTTAAGATTTTCAAGCAAGAAAAATTGTGGAAAGAAACAGCCCTGGGGCATCCCGCGGTCAAAGCGAGATCGTGCCACAGCCCGCACTTTAGTGCAATTGCTGGACAGAAACAGGTCTGGCCCTGGTTGTAAAAGCCTGGACAAATGTCCTGTAAGCGGAATTTGCAAACTCAGGAATCAAGAGACTTCGGTGGGTTAATAGAGTCGAGTAAAAAGGCAGGATGCACCCGCATCGCGAGCAGTCTGCCATGGGTCCGAGCTGGCAGGGAAATTTTGGATTTCCCATTGGATCATAGCTGAACCCTATTTTTGGGAAAGGGCAGTTGTTCGTGATTCTCTGTGCCGGACCAGACTTCATGAGCCTGTAGACACGGTCGCTCACATAGATGAATCTCCCATATTTTTCTTTAAGTGCCAGAAGCTTGTCGATGATCCTATCTCTTTCTTCCCAGTTCAACCACAGGCCTTCGCCTTCTCCCTTCATGGGCGTGTAGAACTCAAATACAATTCCCTTTACAGCCGTCTTGCTCCATTCCTCTAGCATATCCTCTATACAGTAATAGTTGAGACGGGTAACACAAAAGGCCAAAACCACATCGAGGTCAACCCTGTCCACGTTCTTCTTTATACGCTGATAAGTGCCGGGTTTTGCCCCCGTCATTTCATAGTAGTAATGCTCTGTCCCGTGAATGGAAACCGAAAAAGTGACATCCGGCCAATAAGGCAGATCAATCGTTCCGTTGGTAAAGACCACATTGCTCTTGAAATATCTCTTTCCCTGTTCAACAAGTTCTTTTCTCAAAAGAGGCTCTCCACCTATCCAGCCACATATCATAAAAGGGAAATTCTGTTTTTTCAAAGCCTCAAATCTTGCAAGCCATTCGGTTACTGACAATTCATGATGGTGATTTTGCTTCATGAAGTAACAATGCCTGCAAGTGAGGTTGCAGCGGTAGGTCACGTCTATGCCGCCTAGACATCCTTGCGGCATCCCCTTGAGGCCGACCTTAAGGTAATCGGATACAGTCCACGTGTTGGCCGAATAGCTTGACATAGTGCTTTTTCTGATTCATAAAACAGTATACGGGTGGTTGATCAGAGTCAGTTTCCGCTGCCCCCTGAAGCCTGTTTGATTTCATGGTTGGGCTCCGCTGCCTGCTGGTACTCCTCAGCCCATATGCGATCTGCAAGCCTGCCCCAGCATGCCGCATAGTTGTCCATGACATCTTTTTTCACCGTGTAGATTTCCTCCGCCCCTGGATGAGTAAAATGAGCCCCGGTCTTTGCGATCACATCCCTCATTACATGGGGATTGTCAATTATCATGCAGGGGCGGAGGTGGTTGGGGTTGTGCGGCTGCCGGGAACGAATGTGCCTGAAAAGTGGACTTGTAAGGGCTTCTTTAAGGCTCTTTTCCTTGATGTTGTCCGTGGCAATGTGAGTGTAAACGCAGGGTTCCACATCTCCCTTGGCATTAACATGAAAGTAACGGCGGCCCCCTGCAATACAACCCTGCACATAAGGGCCGTCATTCCAGAAATCCAGCACAAAAATGGGTCGCGTGTCCCTGGTTGCCATAACATGTCGGCGCAGCAGGTCCCTCTGCTCGGGTGTGACCATCAAAGAAAAATCCGCTTGACCGTTTACCGGTATGTAAAGAAAATACATCTGGGCCATGGAACCAAGGGCTATCATCCTGTCAATAAAGTTAAAGGAGGCCACTGCTTCAACATTCTGCCTGGTAACCGTGGCAGAAGTTCCTATAATAACCCGTGCATCGGTAAGGTACTCAAAAGCATTCATGATCTTTCTGTAAACCCCCTTGCCCCTCCAGGCATCTGTCTCCTGCTCTCCTCCTTCAATACTGATTACAACAGCTACGTTTCCCAGGTCGGCAAAACGCTGGGCAGTCTCCCGTGTCATAAGTGTTCCGTTGGTGTAGACCTGGAAGAACAGCTTGGGATGCCTTTCAATAGCTTCAAACAAGTGGGGATAAACCAGGGGTTCTCCACCCAGAATGGTAACAAAATATATTCCCAGTTCCTCGCACTCTGTAAGCAAGCGATCCACCACCTCAAGGGGTAGCTCGGGCTTCATGCCGTAGCCAAGCGTGTAGCACCCCTTGCAACGGAGGTTACAATGAAGGGTAGGGCTGAGGATCATGATAAAAGGAGGGCGTACTCCAACCTCCTGCTCCCATTTGTCCCTGAGCCTTGCACCTTCTGACCAGGCACCGTAAAAAAGGGTCTCAAAGAGACGAATCCTTCTTTCAGCAGGCAGGTAATTTAAAACACGCCGGAAGAGGTCTTTTGCTGGGTGCCCGGGGGTCTCAAGAAAACGCCTTACTTTTGCTACAGCGTTTAAGACCTCAGGATCCTGGCTTAACCACCTCCCAAGGGTTGTAAGCCGAACGAAATTCTCATCAGAGATTCTTGGAAGCAAACGGATAATCGCCCGAGCAGATTGTTGAGCAGTCAGTCTTTTCACCCTACCTTTCATCTTAACTACCTCCTCACATTATCTTTCAGATTGTAACAGGTTTCGGATAATCTCTTCAGCCGCACCTTTTTGGTTGTCCACTACAATAAGCCCCTTTTTTATCAGCCATTCCTTGCAATAGGATTGGATCCCGCCACAAATAAGCTTTTCCACCCCGAGATCCACAAGACGGCGTGCCATTTCCACAGGACTCCCTGCCCCAACCTCCCACTTTGCTTCCTGGGAAATTTTTCTTCCGTTTGTCTCGACCAGAAGAAGCCTTGATGAAGAACCAAAATGAGGCGAAACTCTTTCTTTAAATAACGGGATCGCTATCTTCATATTGTCCTTCCTCTATGTTGTATCTTTGGATAAGCGATCTAGAAGCCGCAAGCCTCTTCTTCTCGGGGTTTGTGCTGCTATGCGAAGGCGTTTTAGGCTGCAGCCCTCCATGCTGTTTCTATTAAGCAAATATTGTGCCAGATAAGTCTCTGGCCTTATTATAATTTCTCTCGTAAACTCAAGTGGTTAACCCACATGGAGATCCTGATAACCGAAAATTCGGACAAAAATGTTTCATAGCCTGAAACGGTTTCACTGGGTGTTTCATTGTGATGAATCTTTTTCCCGCGCATGAGATGGAGGACAAAAACTTTATCAATGACTTATTTCCGGCCCCGCTGATTTTTTGCCGGAGCTGATGTTAGCCATTACTATCCTGGTTATGAAATAAGCGAAAATTCCTCCGGGAATTCCCAAGACAATACCGCCCAGCAAGGCGGCAAAGGCCACGTCGAGTCCCTGCTTCAAAAGCTCGGGCATCGAATTATATTCGTGGCAGCAGGTAGCGGAAATGCCTAGAAGGTAAGTCCCGGCCTTGTAACTTTCAAGATACAGGAAGGGTATGGTAGCAGGATTTGAAACCCATGTGGCGGCCGCAGCAGCTATTTTGCTACCGCGTAAGACAAATGCCATCGTAACCACCTCCTCGTTTTGTCACTCGCATTGCAGCAGGCTGTAAGAATTGCGCACCTTGCAGTCTTTGTCTATGACGTTGAGCAACTATCATGCCAAAATGCTGTTTAGTAAGAATAGGAAGGTTTTCTAAATAAATTAAGGTAGTTAAATGAAGTTGAAGTAGGCGCGGTGCTAGGGGGATTAAAAAGGAGGTTTCATGCTGTGAAACAGTTTCAATGTAAGTTTCATTTTGCGGGTTCTTGTTTACACCTTCGTGGACCTGCTCTGAGGGGGCTTTGAGAAGGCCGGGGCTTGCGGTTGAAGTTTCCCTCTCCTCTATCTATCAAGGTGTCACAAAAAATGGGCTCTCCAGTAATATTTCTTGTTTGCAACAAAAGGTCTATAATTGTTTTGCTGCCATATATCCTTCTCTGACAGCATCCGCTATTTTCCGCACCTCTTTTGCATCGCCTACCACGTAATGTGCTCTGTCACCTATTGCAAATGGGATACTTGGTTTACCCCCGGTTGCGACAACAATAGCGTCACATTTAAGGATCTCCCTGTGACCGTTACCAGTATTTTCAAGGACCACCTCGCCTTTCTTTATCTCCACCAGCTTGCTCTTTGTCATCACTTTTGCTCCTTTTTCTCTGAGCTCATTTACAAGATAGTTCCTTGTTAGTGTTTCAACTCCGGGGAGAATCTCATTAAGCATTTCAACTATCGTGATTTCATTATTGCCTGCAAGAAAATTTGCAGTTTCGCAACCAACGAACCCGCCACCAGTCACAACGATACTTTTGTTTTCGAACTTAACGGTACCGCGCAGAACCTCATCGTAGACATAAACAATGCCTTCAACAATAGGAAACGGGACAAAAGGTTTTGCCCCTGTTGCCATTATGACACCATCGGGATCAATTGCCATAATGCTTTCCTTTGCGTACTCTCCATGATGGGCTGTTATGTTACCACAGCCCTGTAGAGCATTTCTGTAGTACTCCCTCAGCCACCTTATTTTTTCCTTGCCCGGGGGAACCGATGCAATGTTGAGCTGGCCGCCAAATCCCTTGCAGAAAAGATGAACTTCATGGCCTCGCTCTGCTGCTATTCTTGTCGCCTCAAGACCCGCGGGTCCACAACCTACCACTGCAACAATTTTCTTATGTTTTGCTTTCATGATGTCTTCTTCGTTGCCGACATTGGGGTTAACACCACACCGTATGGCAGCATCCTCATCATGTCTTGCCTTTATGCACTCGCTGCAGCCAATACATTTCCTGATAAGATGCTCTTTTCCTTCTTTGACTTTATTTGTCCAATCCGGATCTGCTATGAGTGTTCGGCCCAAGGCAACGATATCCGCCTGTTTCTCGAGTATACTCAGTGCCGTTTCAGGGTTTCGTATAACCCCCACGGCGGCTACGGGCACGGGTAGAGGTCGTATCGCCTCCGCCAGATAAGCTCGCCAGCCCTCTGGATAAGCCATAGGTTCAAGCCTTTTCTCCTTTGGGCCAAGTCCAAAATCGGCCTGGATCATGTTGTAGGGGCCGGATGAAAGAGATAAGGTAAGAGCTTTGCCCTCTGTTATGCCGATTCCTCTCTGGCTGAGATCTTCAACAGCCAGCCTTATTGTAACAGGTAAATCCCATCCACATCTTTCTGCTATCCTTTTTCTCACTTTGACAGCAAATTCTATTGGTTTGCCCCACCTATCATCACGGTGATTTGTCAGAGGTGATAAAAACTGGTTCACAAGCAAGCCATGCGCCCCCTGTACTTCCACCATATCGAATCCAGCATCTTTTGCAATTTCTGCAGCTTTTGCATACTTTTCTGAAATAGCGAGTATTTCCTTTTCGGACAGGGAATCAACCCCTCTATCTTTATAGCCGGGGTGAGCAAGTTCTAGTGAAGCCAGTGCACCCTGTTTGTGAATTTCCTTTGTTAAGATCTCCCAGTCGCTAAGAAAATCATAAGAGTCAATTCTTGGCTCAAATGCTCCCTTCTTCCCACCGGGAAAGTCAAGACAAACATTCTCGACAATTATAAGGGCAGCCCCACCCTTTGCCCTTCTTGCATAGTGTTTAATGAACTTATCGGTAAGATGACCGTCTGCACTTGCGAAGTTCGTGGAAACCGGAGGGAATATTATTCTGTTTTTCAGTTCCACATTTCCAATTTTTATGGGCTCAAACAGCTTTTTGTATTTCATATCTTGGCCTCACCACCTGCTTCAGTTTTCTTTCAATTGCCTTAATATCTCACCCTCGACCTTTGCGTGATAATAAAGTATTGGGTTTCTAATTTTTGACACCTTGCAATGCTCACGGAGTGGGGAAGAAACTGTCATGCCGGGAAGTGGGCCCGAGGACCATTTGCCTATACCGGGGGAGTATAAGCCCCCAGCGAAATAAGCTTTTGCGAGCCGGCAGGGCGTTTTTCAAACCGCTTACCTGAACCCCGATTTCTCCGGGTGCTTTTCTTTACGAGCTTGCGAATCTTTTTGATTTGAGCCTCTGCAGCCTTTTCCCCCTCGCGAATCAACTCCTTGTATTTTAGAAAATCCGTCCAGTCAGCCTGCCTGACGGAAGGCTGGATTAAGAGGTCGGCGCCTTCTGTGGAATGCCTGCTCAGGTGGTAGCTCATTATATCCACCGCGCGGTTGACCGTGTCAATGCCGTCCCAGATAAGGGGAGGGTGGCACAGGCAGAAGCTCACGTCCACACCGATCACTATGTCAGCGCCCATCTCTCCGGCCGACTTTATGGGCACGGGTTCAAGGATTGCGCCGTCGGCAACCAGCATTCCATTCCATGGAACAGGGGCCATAAACCCCGGCACGGCACAGCTAGCCCTTACCGTGCATATGAGCTTTCCCTCGGTCAAGAACACTTTTTTGCCTGAAAGAAGATCAACGCCTATAGGGGCATAAGGGATCCTGGTTTCGCTTACTTTAATATCCGGGAGGATGACTTGCAGTATGCGGCGCATTTCTTTATGCGAAAGAAGGGATTTCTTGAAAACCGTGAGGCTCAACAAGAATTCTTTTTCTGCAATGTGCGCCACCCGGTGAATAAAGTCCGATTTCGGTGAATCCTCCTCCCAGTGTAATTTTTCAAGCAGCTTGAGGCTTTTTCTTTCCTTGGAATCACGGCTGAAGAACTCTGAAGCCCTTTTTTCCAGAGCACCGGCGTGAGGCATGACTGCGTATGCAGCTCCTATTATTGCTCCCATGCTTGTTCCCACAATCATGTCAACCGGAACGCCTTCGCGCTCTAAAACTTTGAGTACCCCAATATGAGCCAATCCCCGGGCTCCACCCCCGCCAAGGGCCAGCCCAATTTTTGGTCTTTTGCTCATTTCTTGCTCCTATGTTGTACTTTACATAATTCGTGGAACCTTTGTGTCTCCCGTTAATTTTGATCAGCAACAATCATGCCAAACAGCGTACCATTCGCCATATCATTTCATCAATAAAAACAATTAGCTTGCTCCATATCCTGCAATCAAAAAAATTCTCGTCATGTAGGTTTCAAGGCATGGAACAGTTTTAGTTTTCGTTTCATTTGCGCAAAAACACCTTTCCTTTTCCTCGCTCAAAAATATTCCTTTGCTTCCAGCATCTGCCCGATCATCTGTTTTCCTGACCCTGAGCTTGGGCCGCTGAGTAGAAACCTCCTTTGCTAAAATGAAAAAGTGTCTTCAGGAACGTGACCACCCACAAGAAAAGCAGGAGCCAGTAAAGGGCGAACCCGATCCAGCCAAGGGAGGGGAGATTGTAAACCTTTTCAAGCATATAGGAGGACCCCACGTAAGCCCCAAGAGGGAATATAAATGCCCACCAGGACATTGCATAAGGGAGACTTACACGTTTGATGTAGTGGATGGTCATAATTATGGAAATGATGAGCCACCAGATACCAAAAGCCCAGAAGATCAGACTGAACAGGTTGATGGAAACCGTCGGAACCTGGATCATGCGCACGGAAGTCCTGGTCATTACAAGAAGGGCCATTACCCCGGCGCCGATGGGGCCGAGGTTTATCCATATAGTTGGGAGCAACTGCGGGGGAAGCGGACCATGTAACATGAAGCGATATAAGGCAATAGCTGAGAGGAAAATGTAGAGGAAAAAGCCCGAAGCCGAGCAAAAATAATTAAATACCAGGATGGATCCCTGCCACGAGGCCGGCCACCTGTGAAGAACCTGCCCCCCGATTAGTGGGAGGATAATTAAGGCAACCGGAGGAATAAACCAGCTCGGGTTGACATGTTCCATCCTCAAGTTGCTCTGGGAAAACGTTATGTAAGGAAGGAGGAACGCAAAGAGAAGGGTGATCAGGGACCCTATCACCCAGAAAATATTTGCCAGCCCCAAGACAAAGGAGGCCGAGAGATAGGGTTTTCCAATTTGTAAAAAGTTTCCAGCTAGCACAATGAACGCAATGGGCATTGTGGGATAGAACTGTGAATTCACGGGGTGGCTAAGATCACTTACGGCATTTTGCGAGTACCTAATCCAGCGCATTATCCAGAAAAATAAGAGCACGAGAAACAATGCCGAGTTAAACAACCACAGGGAGAGGGCCACATACCTCAGGGCCGGAAGAGTGTGGGAATAAAATTGGCTGGTTGTGGCAAGGATTCCTGTACCCATAACAGATGCAAACCAGGCAGGTGAAAAATTTCTTGTGAAGCTTCGTTCCGACACTTTACAAGTTATCTCCTTTCTCTTCTAAATTTGAAGTATCTGGCCCTTCTACATACTACTGAATAAAAGCAATACCCTTTTCCATCTGCCATAGCGCTTATCTCCCAACCCAGCAGATGGGTTCTGCCTGGAAACTTGTTCACGCCAACGACAGGAAGGGATAATCTCTGTAAGAGCAACCCTTAACCAAAAAGCATCAGTTAAGTATCTAACTGGAATTGGCTCATATACTGTTCCAGTTTCTCTTTGTTTTGAGCATCCATAGAGGGGCAGTCATCAGGGCCTTTAACCCCTTCTGCAACCTTTGCGGCAAAAACAGTGCAGGTTGGAAACCCGCACTCTTTGCAGTTTGTTTTTGGCAATAGTTTCAGGATTTCAAGAATCTTGGGTTTTGGTGCCCCCTCATAGCAGGGCTCGATTTCGTCCCTTTTTTCCCATGCTTCGTTGATTTCCCTTTTGAGCCATTCCAGGATCTTGTCAGCCTCATGTTCGTCTCTAAGTGCATTGATTGCAATTTTCCGAGAATGAACAGTAATGATCTTTCCCTGTGTCCTGAAGGTAACGGCCGGAGGATCCCTAAAATATTCAAACCC
>Ga0190359_1001776_pt1 | contig 13340 bp, 8 predicted proteins | sample 48721823_MG_FD_161269 | JGI IMG/M metagenome (GOLD analysis project Ga0190359, IMG submission 161269) | Hydrothermal vent microbial mat bacterial communities from Southern Trench, Guaymas Basin, Mexico - 4872-18-2-3_MG | ecosystem: Environmental > Aquatic > Marine > Hydrothermal vents > Microbial...
ATTAGATGGAAATCGGATGTATGAAGTATTTTCATAGGGAATACCTTATGGGTACCTTTTGATAAGAAGGATGTTCCTATTTATTATTTCCAGAAACATCGACACCGATATTAACCCCGACCTCACCCTTTTTTTCGGGTTTAGGAAGCTCTTTTACGGTTTTCTGGATATTCTGAAGTTCCTTTTTTTCGACCTTTCCAGTCCTTGAATTTAAATATCCAAGCACAAAACTTATAAGAAGGAATAAAGCTGCAAGGATAGTAGTAAACTTTGTCAGGACATTCCCCGTTTTAGTTCCGAAGGCTGATTGGCTACTTTGGCCAAATAGACCCATTCCACCACTACTCCCGGGCTGAATTAAGACAACCACCATAAGAAGTATAGCTACTATAAAAAATATTATTGTTAACCCTATTACCATCTCTTTTTCCTTAATTCGAATATTTTATAATTGTGCTCGATCTATAAAATCTTCAGACAGGCTTTAAGTCCTATATATTAAAACTTACCTTTCTACCGCTTTATACAATTATCACTTTGGGCTTTGTTCTGAATTAGTCCGTAATTTTATCCCATAAATAAAGCCGTAATTCCTCAAATTGTTAGCTTATAAATAACAAATTTAAAACACTTTGACCATAATTATTTTTTAGTCAATTTCACGATAAACTTAAATAATTACTCTATTCAGAACTTTATATTATACTTTTTATTAACATCCATCTGGCAGATGTTAACATTAAATATTTGCATTAATTATTCTTAAAAAGGAATCCGCCTTTAGTGAAGCTCCCCCTACTAGAGCCCCATCAATGTTATCCTTAGCCATTAGGCTGTCTATGTTCTCCGGTTTTACAGAACCGCCATAAAGTATTCTCATATTTTCCGAAACCTTCGAATTGTAAAGATCCCTTAAAATGTCCCTAATAAATAAGTGGATGCTATCAGCATCCTCAGGAGTAGCTGTTTTTCCTGTACCTATAGCCCAGACTGGTTCGTATGCAATGGTTATTTTTGCTGTATCCTCAGGGGAAACCTCCTTTAACCCTTCAACTACCTGCCTTTTGACAACTTCCTCGGTTTTACCAGACTCACGTTCCTCGAGCAGTTCCCCCACACAGAGGATTGGTTTTAACCCCTGTTCAATAGCACTTTTCACCTTCTTATTAATTAAACTATCATCTTCATGAAATACGTGTCTTCTTTCACTGTGACCCAAAATCACCCATTCACACCCCACCGATTTAAGCATATCAGCAGATACTTCACCGGTAAAGGCACCTTTTTTTTCGTAGTACATATTTTGTGCACCAAGCCATACATTGCTGCCAGAAACTACATCATTAACAATAGGTAAAAGCGGAAATGATGGGCATATTAAAATATCCCTATCTGTAATATTTTTCGTTCCATCAACTAGTGCTTTTGCCAGTCCAACTGCACTGCCTTTTTCAAGATTCATTTTCCAGTTACCTGCAATAAATGCCCTTCTCATAGGTTATCTCCTAAGGATTGAATTAGGGTAAGTGTCACAATAAAACCTTAATAAAGGCACCTTTATCCAAGGTGCCTTTTTATACAGGTTTAATTTATTATGCATCCTCTAATACTTTAATACCGGGAAGTTCTTTGCCCTCTAGAAACTCCAGAGAAGCCCCACCACCGGTAGAAACATGATCAATTTTATCAGCAACTCCGACTTTATTAACCGCAGCAACGGAATCTCCACCACCTACAACGGTAGTACCTTTAGCAGATGCTACAGCCTTTGCTATCTGGTTTGTACCCTTTGCAAACTTGTCTATTTCAAATATACCCATAGGGCCATTCCAGAATATAGTGCTTGCTTTCTTGATCTCCTTCTTGTACTGCTTTATAGTTTTTGGTCCAATATCCACACCTATCATATCTTTTGGAATTGCATTTGTATCAGTAAGTTTGACCTTTGCATCCGCATCTATTCTGTCTGCTACAAGGTTGTCAACTGGAAATTGGAGTGATACACCTTTTTCATCTGCCTTCTTAATGAGCTCAAAAGCAAGGTTTATCTTCTCGGTTTCGACAAGGGAGTTTCCAACCTCAAAACCCTTGGCTTTCAAAAAGGTATAACTCATTCCACCACCAATAAGGAGGGCATCCACCTTTTCCAAAAGCTTCTCTAAAACACCAATCTTGCTCGATACTTTTGCTCCTCCAATAATGGCTATATAAGGTTTTGCCGGCTGATAAAGAAGTTTGCCCAGAAAATCTATCTCTTTTTCCATTAAAAACCCTGCTACAGCAGGCAAATAGTGAGCAATCCCTTCTGTAGAAGCGTGTGCCCTGTGGGCAGTTCCAAAAGCATCATTAACGTAAATATCAGCATAAGAGGCTAACTCCTTTGCAAATTCGGGATCATTTGCCTCTTCCTCTTTATGGAACCTTAGATTCTCAAGAAGAACTATATCACCGGATTGCATTCCAGAGATTATCTTTTTTACTTCTTCCCCTATTGAATCTTTACATACAATAACATCCTTTCCAAGGAGTTCCTGAAGCCTTTTACCCACTGGAGCAAGCCTTAACTCTTCTTTAACCTGGCCTTTCGGTCTACCAAGGTGACTCATTAATATCAATTTTGTGTCCTGCTCAAGAACATACTTTATAGTAGGAAGGGCTGCTCTAATCCTGGTATCATCTGTAATATTTCCTTCTTTATCAAGGGGTACATTGAAGTCCACTCTCATTATAACTCTTTTCCCCTTAATATCAACATCTCTTACAGTTTTTTTCTTAATCATTGGAGTAATCCCCTTAAATGTTAAATTAAAGAATTAGGCAATTTTCTCTATAAGATCGACAACTCTACAAGAATAACCCCATTCGTTATCATACCAGGAAACTGCCTTTACAATTTTCTTATCAATGATCATCGTCAGAAGAGAATCGAAAACTGAAGAATATGAAGTACCAATAATATCAGATGATACAATAGGATCTGTGCAATACCCAAGGATTCCCTTCATCCTGCCCTCTGATGCTTCTTTCATAGCATTGTTTACATCCTCAATTGTTACATCTTTATCAACTTCTACAACTAGATCCACAATTGAACCTGTAGGAACAGGCACTCTCATCGCCATACCATTAAGTTTGCCATCCAATTCAGGAATTACAAGTCCAATAGCCTTTGCAGCACCAGTTGTTGTTGGAATTATATTTACAGCTGCCGCTCTTGCCCTCCTGAGGTCACTATGAGGAAGGTCGAGGATCCTCTGATCATTAGTATATGCATGTACTGTGGTCATTAATCCACGATTGATAGTGAAATTATCATTAAGTACCTTTGCAATTGGAGCAAGACAATTTGTTGTACAGGAAGCGTTTGATATAATTTTGTCATCCGGTGTTAATGTATCATCATTTACACCAATAACAATCGTTTTATCTACTTTATCTTTTGCAGGTGCACTAATTATAACCTTCTTAGCACCAGCCTCTAAATGCATTGCAGCCTGGTCTCTTTTTCTAAATACACCTGTGGATTCGACAGCAATTTCTACACCGTAATCCTTCCATGGAAGCTTAGATGGATCCTTCTCTTTGAAAATCTTTATCTCCTTTCCATCGACCTTTATACCATCTGATGTAACTTCAACTTTACCATCGAATTTACCAAAATTGGAATCGTACTTTAGCAGCATCGCAAGCTGTTCTGGAGGGAACATATCGTTAATTGCAACAACCTCAATGTTTTCCCTCTTGTGAGCAACCCTGAATACATTTCTACCAATTCTCCCAAAACCATTAATTGCAACCTTTATTGCCATCTTACCACCTCCACTTTTTATTTTTTGAAATCTCGATACAAGTTTAATAAGATTTTATTAAATTATCAAGAAATAACTCCTCAAATAATCAATCTCTTGTTTTTAAAACAGAAACGAATGCTCTCTGAGGGATTTCAACATTACCAATTTTCTTCATCCTCTTTTTCCCTTCTTTTTGTTTTTCCAGCAGTTTTCTCTTTCTTGTTACATCTCCTCCATAGCATTTTGCAAGTACATTTTTGCTGATTGCTCCTATTGTTTCTCTTGCTATTATTTTACTACCAATTGCAGCCTGAATTGCAATTTTAAACAGATGTTTTGGTATTTCTTCCTTAAGTGCCTTTACTATCTCCCTTCCTCTCTGATAAGCCTTATCCTTTCGAACAATCTGAGAAAGAGCATCCACAGGTTTTCCGGATATCAGAATATCGAGTCTAACAAGTTCCGATCTTCTGTAATCAAGAAACTCATAATCCAGGGATGCATAACCCCTGGTTACGGATTTGAGTTTATCATGAAAATCATAAATTATCTCTGACAGAGGCATTTCGTAGATTAATTCAACCCTCTTTTCAGTAATATAGGTCATACTTTTCTGTATCCCATTTCTCTGCTGTGCTATTTTAATGATATTACCTACATACTCTTCAGGTGTAATAATACTCGCCTTAACATATGGCTCTTCTGCATATTCGTATTTACCAATATCTGGAAAATTTACTGGATTATCAACAACCTTCATGGTGCCATCTTTGTAGTAAACTCTGTATTCAACACTGGGTGCGGTCACTACGAGCGATAACCCAAACTCTCTTTCCAGCCTCTCCTGTACCACCTCTAGATGAAGCAGACCAAGAAAACCGCATCTGAACCCAAAACCTAAAGCGGCTGAAGACTCTTTTTCAAATAGAAGGGAAGCATCGTTTAACTTTAACTTCTCAAGAGCCACCGCTAGATTTTCATAATCATCGGAAGCAACAGGGTATATACTCGAAAATACCATAGGTTTTACCTCCCTGTACCCTGGGAGGGGTTTATCCACACCATTTATAGCGTCAGTTACAGTGTCTCCAACTCTAGTTGTTGAGATATCTTTAATTCCTGCAATAATATAACCCACTTCGCCTGCTGATAATTTTTCAATGGGTTTCATATCCGGAGTAAAAACCCCAACCTCCTCTACATTGTACTCCTTGTTTGCGGCCATAAGTTTTATTCTTTGACCTTTCGTAACCTTTCCATCGAATAGCCTTACATTAACCACCACACCTCTGTATGAATCAAAATGTGAATCAAAAATTAAAGCTTTCAAGGGCTCATTTACCCTTCCAGCAGGTGGAGGTATTCTCTCAATAATTGCTGAAAGAACATACTCTGTTCCTATACCTTCCTTGGCACTAATACTTATTATCTCTTCCCGCTCAAATCCCAGTTCCTTTACAATTTGATTTTTAGTGTTATCAATATCTGCTGCCGGTAAATCGATTTTGTTTATAACGGGAATTATCGTAAGATCATGCTCAAGAGCCATATAAAAATTAGATAGGGTCTGAGCTTCAATTCCCTGTGTAGCATCAATAAGAAGAATAACCCCCTCGCAAGCCGCTAATGCTCTCGATACTTCATATGTAAAATCTACATGCCCGGGGGTATCTATAAGGTTAAGTGTGTACTTTTTCCCATCCTTATGTTTATAATACAAAGTTACAGGATGAGATTTGATAGTAATTCCCCTCTCTCTTTCTATATCCATACTATCAAGAACTTGTTCAACATTCTCATTTCGGGGATTGAGTAAACCAGCAACCTCAAGAAATCGATCAGCAAGGGTAGATTTACCATGATCTATATGAGCAACTATAGAGAAATTCCTTATCAACTCAAGATTTTTTGCCATTTATATGCCATTTTCCTGGTTATTATTGAAGTATAAAAAACTATGGGAGAAACAAATATAACATAGTAGTTAAAAGTAAAATTAAGACCTTCCTTTTTATCAATAGGCAAGTAAACTTTCAATCATAATAAAAACCTTACTTTGCCTATTCCTTTTACACCTATAAAAAATTAGAATTAAGTATCCATAAATATTTTATAATACTAATTAAAAATCAAATACTGTTATTAAAAACAACAGAAAACGCTGGTACAAAAGAGAAAGATATAGTCCTGCTAGACCATAATTTTTATGAATAAAACCTTAATTCAAGAATTTCAAAAAAGGCGGATGATTTAACTTAATTATCATCTCAAGAATAATCATCCGCCTAATTTTTAATCATATTAAACTAAGTTTTATTTACTCTGTTTTTCCCTGACAACAGCCTGCGCTGCGGCCAATCTGGCAATTGGTACTCTAAAAGGTGAACAACTTACATAATTCATACCTACTCTATGACAGAACTCAACTGAGGAAGGTTCACCTCCATGCTCACCACAGATACCAACTTTGAGTTTGGGTCTGGTTTTTCTTCCTCTTTCAATGCCCATCTGGATGAGCTGTCCCACACCTTCCTGATCAAGCACCTGGAATGGATCTTTCTCAAGTATACCTTTGTTTATATACTCAGGCAGGAAAACGCCTGCATCATCCCTTGAGTATCCAAAGGTCATCTGTGTAAGGTCGTTGGTTCCAAAACTGAAAAACTCTCCAACCTCTGCAATCTTGTCAGCAACAAGGGCAGCCCTTGGTATCTCTATCATGGTCCCAACGAGGTACTTTACTTCGACTCCTTCTTCTTTCATTACCCTATCAGATGTCTTTTCAGTTAAATCTCTTAGTATTGAAAGCTCTTTAACGGTACCAACAAGCGGAATCATAATCTCAGGCTCAACTACAACGCCCTTTTTCTTCATGTTACATGCAGCCCTAATAATCGCCTCAACCTGCATTTCGTATATTTCAGGGTATGTAATCCCAAGACGACAACCCCTATGGCCAAGCATTGGGTTGAACTCTGTTAAGGATTCAACCTTTTTCTTTAAAGTTTCAACACTCACACCCATATCTTTAGCGAGAGCTTCAATTTCATCATCCTTCTTTGGTAGGAACTCATGAAGAGGAGGATCAAGCAGTCTTATTGTTACAGGAAGTCCGTTCATCTCTTTAAATATGCCTTCAAAATCGCCCTGTTGCATCGGAAGTAATTTCGCAAGAGCTTTCTTCCTTCCTTCAACATCCTCAGCAAGTATCATCTCCCTTACAGCATCTATCCTGTTACCTTCGAAGAACATATGCTCTGTTCTACAAAGTCCAATCCCCTCTGCACCTAATCTTCGGGCATTCTTTGCATCTTTCGGAGTATCTGCATTAGTTCTCACTCTTAATCTTCTTATATCATCAGCCCACTGCATAAGTTCAGCAAAATCGCCTGTAGGTTCAGGCTCTACAAGCTCAACCTTCCCCTTGATAACCTCTCCTGTAGTACCGTTAAGAGTAATCCAATCCCCCTTCTTAAACTTAATACCACTGATTTCACATTCATTTTCGTTCATGATATGGACATCTGAACATCCTACAACACAGCATTTTCCCATTCCTCTAGCAACTACAGCAGCATGGGATGTCATACCTCCCCTTGCAGTCAGTATACCCTGGGCGGCATTCATTCCACCTATATCCTCGGGTGAAGTTTCAACTCTCACCAAAATCACATCCTTACCTTTGGCTGCTTCTTCCTCAGCTTCCTGGGCTGTAAAAACAATCTGGCCAACAGCAGCACCCGGAGATGCGGGAAGACCCTTTGCGATAACCTCAACCTTGGCTTTAGGATCAATCATAGGATGGAGTAGTTGGTCAAGCTGATTTGGTGATACTCTCATTATTGCAGTTTCTTTATCAATCAATCCCTCTTTAACCATATCAACCGCTATCTTAACAGCCGCCTGAGCTGTTCTTTTACCAGTTCTCGTCTGAAGCATATACAGTTTACCCTTTTCAATGGTAAACTCCATATCCTGCATATCTTTGTAGTGCTTTTCCAATTTATCTTTAATTTCTGAAAGCTGTTCATAAATTTCTGGCATATCTCTCTTCATATCTTCCAGAGTTTCGGGGGTTCTAATTCCTGCAACAACATCTTCGCCCTGGGCATTCATCAAAAACTCACCATAAAATTTCTTTTCTCCCGTAGAAGGGTTTCTAGAAAAAGCCACACCTGTTCCTGAATCATTACCCATATTACCAAACACCATCGTTTGAACATTAACAGCGGTCCCCAACAACCCCTTTATCTCATTAATCTCTCTATATTTAATTGCCCTTTCATTATTCCAAGAACCAAAAACGGCATTGATTGCCTTCCATAGTTGTTCCTTTGGCTCCTGAGGAAAATCTTCTCCAGTTTCTTCCTTATAAAGCTTTTTATATTGTTTCACTACCTCTTTTAGATCATCTGTATCCAGCTCTGTATCAAGGGTGACTTCTTTTTTCTTCTTCTGTGCTTCCAGAACCTTTTCAAACTTATCGTGATCGATACCCATTACAACATTACCAAACATCTGGATAAATCTTCTATAGGAATCCCAGGCGAACCTTTCATTATTTGTAAGTTTTGCTACTCCTTCGACCACTTCATCATTAAGCCCTAAGTTCAAAACTGTATCCATCATACCAGGCATCGATATTGCTGCACCTGATCTTACGGATACGAGAAGTGGATTTTCTTTATCGCCAAACTTCTTACCTGTTATTTCTTCAAGTCTCTTTAGATGGCTCTCTACTTCTTCTTCCAAACCTTCCGGATATTTCTCCCCATGTTTGTAGTAGTAATCACAAACCTCAGTGCTAATTGTAAATCCCGGCGGTACGGGGATACCAAGGTTGGTCATCTCAGCAAGATTCGCACCCTTTCCCCCGAGAATATCCTTCATATCTGCTCTACCTTCCGCTTTCCCACCGCCAAAAAAATAGACATACTTCTTATCACCCATCTCTTACCTCCCCAATCTCATATATTTAATTTGTTATGTTACTACTTATTGAACTAATATATAAACTGATTAATTTTTGGTCAATACATACTCATGCGACAACAATTTTGGAAAAATCAATAATATCCGAAAATGAACCTAAAATTTTTCTTAACATTGCAATTCTATTACATCTCAAGCTCATATCATTTTCCATTACAAGCACTTCATCAAAAAAACGATCAACATATGGTTTAAAGGAACCCAATATGGAGTACACCTTTTCATACTCTTTACTGCCAATAGCATCCTTAATGTCACTTTTTTTACTCTTGTAAAAATTGTAAAGTTTAATTTCAGCTTCTTCAACCAATAAACTATCCTTTGGCTCGATTCCCTCCGGGCATCCTGAGTCATCCTTAACTATATTGGCAATTCTTTTGAATGCAACAAGCAGATCCTGAAAACTTTTATCCCTCCTCATTTCATTCAGAGCCTTTACCCTTTGATAGGAATCATATACATCTGCCATTACAGTAGAAAGAGTCGCATCAATTTCATCATAGGCAAATCCAAAATCTTCGTAAACCGAGCGTATTCTGCTCTTGAAGAATTCAAACAGCTTATCCAGGAATTTATCCTTGTCTTTTACCAATGGATATAGACCAATGGATTTTTTGATAAGATCACCAAGAGAAAACTCCAGTTTTTTATCCAATATAATCCTAACAATAGCAAATACATTTCTTCTTAATCCATAGGGGTCCTTTGAACCTTTTGGTTCATAACCAGCTGAATATATTCCAATAATACTATCAAGCCTATCTGCTATCCCAACGACAGCTCCGGGGATCTCTTCCGGAAGACTATCACTGGCGTATCTTGGAAGATAGTGCTCTTTTATGGCTCTAGCCGATACTTCACTGTATCCTGAATCGAGAGCATAGTAATATCCCATAATTCCCTGTAGGTTTGGGAACTCATTAACCATCAAAGTAGCAAGGTCATTTTTGCACAGGAGAGCTGCAATATCTATCTCTTTTTTAGTTACCTCATCAATATTGAGTATTGAACATAGATAATCTGATATCCTTCTAATCCTTTGAACCTTTTCCTCCATACTACCAAGTTTTGGATGAAAGCTCACACTTTTCAGTTTATCCAAATATTCTCCAAAGTTTCGTTTTCTATCTTCATCATAGAAAAACTTACCATCATTAAGTCGTGCTCTTAATACTCTTTCGTAGCCATACTTAGTCAGAGAGTTATCCTTTATGTTGGATATGACGATAAACTTGTTTGAGATTTTGCTATATCTATCATCGCAGAGCGGAAAATATCTCTGATGCTCAATCATCTCTGAAGTAAGAACTTCCGGTGGAAGCTTAAGGTACTCTTCCTCAAACTCACAAAGAACAGTAACAGGGTACTCCGTAAGGTCTGTATTAATATCAAAAAGAACCTCTGCTTCTTTGGGAACAAAGAGATTATACTTATTGGTTAGTTTTGATACCTCTTCTTCTATAATTTTTTTTCGCTTAATTCTATCAGCAATAACGCTTGAATTTAGGAGAAGTTTCTCATATTCATCTGGTTTATTGATAATAATTCTATCTTTGGCATACACTCTGTGACCATAACTGTAGTTTGAACTTTCAATACCAACCTTTCTATACGGAATAATTTCTGAACCATATAAAAACACTACCCATCTAATTGGTCTTATAAATCTAAAGCCGGATTCTTCCCATCTCATATTTTTAGGGAAATGCAGATTATTTATTGCCTGATCTAGAATCTCAGGTAGGATATCTTTAGTATCCCTGCCCTTAATTGTACGAATGGCAAATATATACTCATTTCCCTTTATGTTCTTTACAACTACATCCTGCGGTTTAATTCCATTAGCAGAACAGAAACCAAGAAGCGCTTTTGTTGGTTTCCCATTTTTATAGGCCTTTTCTATAGATGGACCTCTTTTTTCCTCTTCGTAATCTTTTTGTCTCTCACTAAGGGATTTAATTAATAGTGAAAAACGTCTTGGTGTAGAAAAATATTTGATACTCTCATAGTTTAGTCTATTTTCAGATAAAAGAGATAAATAATTATCCATAAAGCATGTTGCTGTGCTGTGTGAAAGCTCATGAGGTAATTCTTCAACTCCAATTTCACACAATAAATCTCTCGATGAAGCCATTAAATTTTTCCCCTATATAAGTTATTTTTTCATTTTTTGACATGCAATCTATCTTACATCCTATAAAATATTTATTTTCCAAATAGTATACTCATGATTTTATACATTCTTAGTTTTACGCTCTTTGCCCGGAATGACACTTTCTGGATATTTTGACTCACACGCAATATGTTCACACCATATTCTAACTTAGTGTTGGAATGACCTCCTTAGTAAAATTCCTGCTCTTATACCGGTATTACCCTTTCTAGATCTCCAGCCCTACCTAAATGTCCCAGCAAAATTCTGTTCATCAGCAGGGATAAGGATTGCTTAAATCGAAAGCCCTATTTTAGTTTATTAATTCACCCTAAGGTTATTTTCCTTTTTTAGCAGTGGGAAACCCAATTTTTCTCTTGATTCAATGTATGCCTTGGCTACTGCTTTTGCAAGATTTCGAACTCTCTGAATATAGTAGGCCCTTTCAGTAACACTTATTGCACCCCTGGCATCAATAATATTAAATATATGTGAGCATCTAATAACCATGTCGTAAGCAGGAAGAACGATTCCTTTTTCAATTATTTTATAGGTTTCATCCTCGTATTCATCAAAAAGCTTTATATGCCTTTCAACGTCAGCCACTTCAAAGTTATATACAGAAAATTCATACTCTTCCCTTTGCCGTAAATCTCCATAAGTCAGATCTTCATTCCACATTACATCAAAAACATTATCTTTCTGCTGTATAAACATTGCAATTCTTTCAAGCCCATAGGTTAGCTCAACTGGTATCGGGTTAAGTTCAAATCCTCCTACCTGTTGAAAATACGTAAATTGTGTAATCTCCATTCCGTCAAGCCAAACTTCCCACCCAAGTCCGGTTGCACCTAATGTTGGAGATTCCCAATCATCATGTACAAACCTTACATCATGTTTAGAAAAATCTATACCCATTGTTGATATACTTTCAAGATATAGATTTTGAATGTCAGAAGGAGCCGGTTTTATAAGTACCTGATATTGAAAGAATAACTGTAATCTATTTGGATTCTCTCCGTACCTACCATCAGTCGGTCTTCTTGATGGCTCTACATATGCTGCAGCCCAAGGTTCAGGGCCAAGTGATCTTAAAAATGTTGCCGGGTTAAAGGTTCCTGCTCCTGTTTCAACATCATAGGGCTGTACTATAACTGCTCCCTTTTGGTGCCAATATTCATTGAGGTGAAAAATTATTTCCTGAAAAGTCATATGAATGTCCTATTAGATTAATAATTTCTTTAAACTTTCATTGTTGGTCAGAGGTTCACTAATTTTTTAATAAATAAAGATTTTGCTTAAATATATTCATTGCTTTTAAGCACGTCAAGATATTAACCTTTAGCTTAAAAATTGGTAAAACTGGTCGTTAATGTATTTAGAAGAAGATAAACAGGACAGATATGAACAGGAATATACTACGATTCAAATTTGTTACCCTGATAACTGCTCTTGTATTCAGCATACTTGTTATTAGAGTAACCCAGTTAATATTCTTTCAAAAAAATTTAATTATGGCATCCCCTTCTGTTAAAAATCAAAAAGAGAGGGGTTTTATTATTGACAGAAACGGTGAAAAACTTGCATTAAGTCTCGAAACATACTCAATCTATGCACGGCCGAATGAAATTGAAAACAAACTTAAAGCAGCTAAAGATCTGGGAGAAATTTTAGGAATCAACTATGAAAAAATATTAGAACAGTTGAATAAGAAAAAACCTTTTGTATGGATTAAAAGACAGGTGGATCTTGAAAAAATGCAAAGATTGGAAGACATCTCAATCAAAGGTGTATATCTCGAAAAAGAGTTCCGAAGGTACTATCCATTTCACCATCTTGCATCTCACATACTTGGTTTCGTAGGCATAGATAACAATGGGCTTGAAGGTATAGAATATTACTTTGATGCTTTTCTAAGTCCAAAGAGAATGGATAAAAAAAGGGTCGGTTTTAAGGGTCAAACAAGGGGCTATAGCGTTGTTTTAACAATCGACAGATATGTACAAGAGGTGGTAGAAGAGGCATTATCCAATGCTTTAAAATCAACGGATGCAAAACAGGTTACTGCTATCGTAATGAAACCATCGACAGGAGAGATACTTGCAATAGCAAATAAACCGGATTTTGACCCGAACAATTTTAAATCTTACTCTGAAAAGTTTATTAGAAATAGGGCCATAACAGATGCATTCGAACCTGGATCAACATTCAAGATATTTATCGCTTCTCTTCTGATGGACAAACATCTGATCAACACAAACGATACCTTCAATTGTAGAGGATTTATCAAAATTGGCAATACAGTGATTCATGATACAGCGAAACATGGCTTGATCAATTTTAGTCAGGTATTACAAAAATCATGCAATGTTGGAATGATACTTTCAGTGGATAGAATAAATGAT
>Ga0190359_1001778_pt1 | contig 13313 bp, 7 predicted proteins | sample 48721823_MG_FD_161269 | JGI IMG/M metagenome (GOLD analysis project Ga0190359, IMG submission 161269) | Hydrothermal vent microbial mat bacterial communities from Southern Trench, Guaymas Basin, Mexico - 4872-18-2-3_MG | ecosystem: Environmental > Aquatic > Marine > Hydrothermal vents > Microbial...
GCCCATAGTAGGAGAAGAGATTATGAAAACCTTCAATTTACCACCCAGCAAACCGGTGGGCACTATAAAAAATGCCATTAAAGAAGCCATTCTTGACGGGATAATTCAAAATGAACGTGCGGCCGCATGGAAATATATGCTGCAACTGGGCAAAGAGATGGGATTATCTGTGGTCACCGGATATGAACAACCGCCAAACCTGATTCAAAATGATACAAAAGACTGACTTTAAACCGGGCACGATGATCTATCCGCTTCCGGCCGTGCTGGTCAGTTGCGGGGATTCTCCCGAAAATTATAACCTGATCACTATTGCCTGGACGGGCACCTTGTGTACCGACCCGCCTATTTGCTATATTTCAGTCAGGCCTGAACGATATTCATATACGTTAATCAAACGTACCGGTGAATATGTCATTAACCTCACTACGGCTGAAATGGCACGTGCCGTAGATTTTTGCGGCATCAAATCAGGTCGTGATGTAAATAAGTGGACAATAACCCGGTTAACACCCGGTCAGGCTAAAACAGTCTGTGCTCCCATAGTCATGGAATCACCGGTCAATATTGAATGCAGGGTGATAGAAATTAAAGAATTGGGTTGCCACCACGCCTTCATCTCAGAAGTAACCAATATCCGGGTAACAGACAAACTATTGGATTCAAACACAGGACAATTCAGGCTTACGGATGCCAATCTTCTGGCTTATGTTCATGGTGATTACCGGTTCATCGGTAAGAAAATCAATAAATTCGGATACAGCGTTCAAAAGAAACAGAAAAGAAGCCGATAGTCCTTTTTTAACCTGGTGAAATCCCAATCATGAGCAGCAAACGGGTTCAAATTCTTCGAGACGCACAATACTTTAAATTTTGTGCATACGGTTTTCTTAAGAATCTTCGTCTGTTTGAACCTTTTTTAATTCTGATCCTCCGGGATCAGGATATGACATTCACACAAATTGGGATTTTGTACGGGATACGTGAAATAGCGCGTAATCTCTTAGAGATTCCGGCAGGGATATTTGCCGATGCATTCGGACGCAAACGATCTATGCTTTTCTCGTTCAGTGCCTATATTCTCTCCTTTCTGGTTTTTTACGAGGCTCCCTCCTTCGGCTGGTTTACCGCAGCCTTTTTACTGTTCTCATTTGGAGATGCATTTCGTACCGGAACTCATAAAGCCATGATCCTAACCTATCTCCGGGTTAAAAACCGGACAGATCAGAAAGTGCATTATTACGGCCATACCAGATCCTGGTCACAGGCAGGATCAGCAGTCTCGGCTCTGCTTGCAGGTGGACTGGTAATTCTTACGGGTCAGTTCAGATTGATATTTCTATTGACTATCATTCCTTACCTGCTGGATCTGATTAATCTCTGGAGTTATCCTGCTTACCTGAACCGGACGGTAGTCACTACCGACAGGTACTCCTGGCGTGTAAAAATCATACAGACCGTTAAAGATTTCTGGATAACAGTAAAAAACCGGGGTATTCGGCACACCATTGTCAGCATGAGTATCTATACCGGTTATTACAAATCGGTCAAAGATTATTTACAACCTATTATCCAGTCTTTTGTACTATCGGTCCCGTTACTCGCCGGATACTCCCTACAGGCACGCACCGCTATGTTGGTGGGAGCAATTTATTTTATTATCTATCTCTCCACCTCTTTCACCTCCAGAAAATCAGGCGTCTTTGCCGATCTCATCCATCATCCGCGCAAAGCACTTTATATTACTCTTGCTGCGGGCAGTATGGCAGGATTATTAAGTGGAGGATCTGCTATCCTGGGTTGGAAAGGTTTGGCAATTATTTGGTTTGCAGGAATTTATTTAATTGAAAATTTACGAAAACCGATTGGGGTAGGATGGATAAGCGATCAGCTCGACAAAGATGTGCTAGCCAGCGCCTTGTCGGTTGAATCCCAGGCAGAAACACTTTTTGCCGCCCTGTTTGCCGTATTAATGGGACGTCTCGCAGACATGGCCGGATTAGGTGTGGCTTTGACTGTAATTTCAGGATTTTTGTTACTCTTCGTGCTCGTGGTATCGAAGATTCAGAAAAACCGGTAGGTGATCACTGTATCCCCCGTGATAATATGATCCCAGGTAAGTTCTGTATGGTTTGGATCCCAGATAACTCTCGTCACGTTCCATGAGAAAATAGGATTGATATACCTGGTGATCCGTAACCCGGGAATAGACCGGACGCAGCGTATCCAGAAGAGTCCCCGACACGATAAACTGATCCAGGAAGTTCCAGTCTCCCTTGTATTTATAGGAACCGGTTGAAGTCACGGTTTCAAGGTATCCGGTTAAATCATATAATACCGCGGGCTGTGGATTATCAAATTGCAGGCCGGCATGTAATCCGGACACAATACTTAAATCCTGAGGCTCATCATTAAAGTCGCCGGTGATTACCACACGAGCCTGTGAATCAGCACGAAATATGGAATCGGTCCGGGATTTTAGAAATTCTGCCACAAATATTCTGCGTGGCCGTGAGTGAAACTCTCCTCCTGATCGCGACGGCCAATGATTTAAAAAGATATGTAATGTATCAAGGTCACCCAGCACTCCTTTTACATAGAGTATTTCACGGGTTCTGACAGTTGTATCAAACGGAAACCAAATCGGATAAAATTTTGTACTTAACAACCTGAAGAAAGGTGAACGGTACAGTAGTGCCACATCAATTCCTCTGTAATCAGGTGATTCATGATGAACAATCCGGTATCCCCTGCCATTTAATGTTGTTTTTGAAAGCAAATCTTCAAGGACCAGCCGGTTTTCAACCTCTGCCAAACCAATCAATACCGGCAGGGAGTCTCCACCAACCGCATGAATTACCCGGTTAATTTTATTCAGTTTATCAATGTAACGTTCAGTGTTCCAATGACATTCTCCATCCGGAGTAAAATCATCATCCTGTTTGTCAGGATTATTCAGGGTATCAAACAGGTTTTCCACATTATACCACATGAAACGATAATAAGGATTGTGATCAACCGGATGTAAAACAGGTTTTTCCTTCTCGCACGAATTTGAAAGCAACAGTCCAAACACAATCAGCACAACAATATATTTCACAACCTTTTTCACTTCAGTTCAATCATCAATTTAGTATTTATTCTTTCCGTTCATAAGCCCCAATATCCGGTCCGTTATCATCCAGTCTGCTGTGACCGTCCAGATCCAGTGGAAAAAAGCGTGCCCATTCGGGATTTGCACTATCCTTAGCCGGTGAGAGCGTATCCAGCCGGTAATTATAGTCGCCCAGTGAAACAAACCGGGGATCAAGATTTTTAATGATTCCTGTCCAGTGAGTTTCATCTTCTGTATTCATCGTATCCACTTTTACCAGACAGTGATCGAATGTGTAATTAAAGGCACCCGGTACAGGTACACTGTCAATCTCATTCAGCAGGCCGATCTCCATCGGCCGGCTCCCTGTGATGATGCAGTTGGCAAAAAGGGCGCGGTTTAAATTATACACATAAGCGGCACCATCATATACATAAAAATTATTCAGTAAAAGTGTAGGATCCGTACGCACTCCCACGGAGAAATTATTCGAAAGGGTACAATGGTAGAATTCGTAAGAGCCTCCGAGTGTAAGAGCCACACACCAACCCCCGCAATTTGCTATCAAACAATTACTGGCCAAAATAGTAGAACTTTGTGCCAGAATACCGGCAACCGACATATTCTCAATAATAGTATTACTCAGTGTCAATGTGGGTTTATCCGGATTGGCCAGGGTATCCACCTGTATCCCTTTCATCCCGTTTTTAATAACAGCATAATTAATGATATTGTCACGACTTCCGTTCAGAAAGTGAATTCCGCCCAATACGTATACCGCACCATTATCGTATTCGATCCAGGCGCCCCATTGTCCGGGTATATCGTCATACATATGTTCCAGCCGGTCACCCAGAAAAGAGACCGGATCTTCAAGGGTTCCGTTCACTTTGAGCGTGCCCCCTACCAGCATGGATGATCGTTTATGAAAATGGATCCGTGTTCCCGGGTCTATGGAGAGTGTTTGCAAACTGTCCACGTACACATATCCATAAACGAGATAGGGTTTGTCATTCATCCAGGTAGTGGTGCCCAGGGTATCACCTGCCAGCAGGTGTACATCCTGACCGAATGCCACAAGATCCACATCCTGGTCATTCCCATTTGTCAGAAAGAGTACAGAATCCTGGATCACCATGGGATCATTTTGCTGATTAGGATCAAGAGTAACTTCCACGAAAATGTACATGCTGTCATGTGGAAGAATCTCAACCTGTTCCATCTGATAAGTCATGTGTCCATTAATATTCAGGCGAAAACGAGATTGTCCTCCACCAGCCAGGGCGATCCGGTCAATCAGGATAGTCTGGTCATGAGGATTATAGACTTTAAAATTTTTAGTAGTTGATCCAATGGTTGTAAATATCGTATCAAAGAGAACGGTATCGGAGCTGAAAGTCAGACGTGCAGCCGAATCGGTAATAATCACCGGCTTCTCGCAGCAAAAAAGAAGCATACTTAACAAGGTAACCAGAAGCAGTGGTTTTAGTTTTCGCATGGCCGCAAAAATATTATTTCCGGTTCAATAACGCTGTGTAACAGAAAATATGATTTACAGATTAGTTTTTCACACAGCGCACCGACCAGGCATACCCCTCTTCGGCCCAGTCGCGTCCGATTTGCGACTTATCTTTGTGCAGCGCCCGGTAAATAGCCTTTGACTGGTCGTTGGCTGTAGCGGTCCAGAATCCGGCATGGGTACCGAGCCCGCCAAATACGCCACCCGGTGTCCGGTATCCTCCCGGACGGGCATGGAAAAATACAATATCCATAGCACCTGCATTTGGACCCTGCCAATGTGAATAACCTGTCTCTTTCAGTTTACCGCCTTCATCTGTACCCCGGTACCATTCGGCAGAGGTGGTAGCTTCATCCATCCCAAGGAACTGTTCTAAAGTGCGCCATTCGTCATCTGTAGGCAAATGCCAGCCATCCGGGCAGGAAGCAGCAGCAGCCTCGTAGGTATAAAGCCGGCCGTAATCTGCCGGATAAGAAGCTTGATTTTCAAATGCCCAGCTACCGGTGACGGGAAAATTCAGGTTTTCAGACATCCAAACCTGGTCACCGATCTGAATGGTCTGGTAGGTCCTTGAATCCCTTATGTCTTGTAATGTGCCGGATTGCAGGAAAGAGATATATACCTCATCAAAATTTTGTGCACAGGATGAACTGACAGACCACCTAAGTGTATATAATTGCCCAAGTATCCCCGTAAAAGAAGTAGTCGGACTATTCGGATCAGCCAAAGCGCCACCTGTCCCGTGTATGATGGTCCATACTCCTGTAATACCCGTCGGAGGTTCATTTCCTTCTAACCGGGTAGTTACAGTTCCGTCATTAAAACTTTGATCAGGGCCGGCATCCGCAGGCACTATAATATCGCTGAATGTAATCTCAACTTCGTCAACAGAGCTCGCGCAGGCGGTTGAAATTGTCCATCGTAAAACATATGTTTGACACAGTTCGCCTGAAAATTTCGTGGCAGGATCATTGATGTCATCAAAATTATAATTCACTCCGCTCAACACACTCCAGACCCCCACTCCATTTTGTGGGTTATTGGCCTGAAGATGTGTAAAATTGGTTCCATTGATTAATTTCTGATCCGGACCAGCATAGGCTGTAGTAGGCGCATCTTCAAGTGTCACCATTACCTCATCCGATTTCGTGTCACACTCTGTGGAGATGGTCCATCGTAGAATGTATGTCTGGCAAGGTTGTCCGGTAAACCGGCATCCCGGATCGGTATTATCATCCAGTTCTCCTCCCTCACCACTCACAATCGTCCAAACACCATCTCCCTGTGCAGGAGTATTTCCGTTAAGTGTAACGGAAAGGGTACCTCTTGAAAGGACAATATCCGTACCGGCATTTGCCACAGAAGCATCGTGATTAAAAGATACATTCACCTGATCATCATCAGAACCACACGAAGAAGTCAGAATCCATTTCAGCGTATAGGTTTCACACAACTGTCCGGTAAAAACGGCATGGGGATCGGTTGCATCGCTAAAGCTTCCGCCGGTACCCGAAACGATACTCCAGTTGCCGGTTGCACCGGCAGGAAGATTGGCAGCCATTGTAGCAGTATGGGTTCCGTCATTAAAAACCTGATCCGGTCCGGCCTGGGCATTCAGAACATCCTGATTGAACCTCACCTCTGTGACATCGGTGGTAGAGGTGCAGGCTGTAGAAACTTCCCACCGGAGTTGATACGTCACACAGGGGTCTCCCGTAAAGAGTGCATCCGGTTTTGATGCATCATCAAAAGTACCATGGTCACCAGATACCACACTCCAGTGCCCGGTTCCTGAAGTTGGTGTCACAGCCTGAAGGGTAGCGCTGGAACGGCCATCGTTAAAGATCAGATCAGGACCCGCATTTGCCTGGCTGGGCGTATGAAAAAAACGAACTGTCACATCGTCGCTGATTTCACTAACCCCGGAAGCAACCGTCCATCTTAATTGATAAGTCTGACACGAAGTACCTGTAAACAGGGTATGCGGATCATGCACATCAATAAACGACCCACCCGTACCACTGATCACAGACCACGTACCCGTACCATAATCCGGCACATCAGCCTGCAGCTGATAAGAGGTTGCATCTGTTGTTAATGTCACATCCTCACCGGCATACGCAGACAAAGGATTAACCAGATAGAGTTTGAACTTAATAGTTTGAAAGTTGTCTTTATTATCTACCGCCGTAATTTCTATTTTATACTCTCCTTCAGCTAATCCTGCTGTATTCCAGGTGAATTCATAGGGCAGATCCTGATCCGCCGTAATTTGTGTCCCATTAACTACCAGACGAACCTCTTTAATTGACCCGTCTACATCATAAACGATCATTGTAATTTTAACAGATGCACCAATATTAAAAACAGCATCATTATCCGGACTGGTTTTTTCAATGTGTGGTGGTTTATTGGGGAGGATGAAATCACAAGACCCGGACCCCACTAATAACAAGAGTAACAGTAACTTAGCCACCAGATTTTTCATGTAATTGAGTTGACGAGTTCGTGTTTTCATGAATGGTGAAACGATTTTATTATAAAAATAACGCATCCTGAGATAAAAAATTGACAAATAGTCTATTTTCCCATCATTGTTAGTAATTTTATTTAATTGTTAAAAACTTAAGAGCCCGTTTTCTATTTCCAGCATGATTATTTTTATTTCATTTGACTCTTCCTGTAGAATTTGCATATAAAACATGAAACGTATTTTTATTTTGGCCGGATTTATGACAGTCACCGGCATGATGTATGCCCAACAACAGAACCCCATTGGAATTGATGATCAAATCGTGCAGGGTTTTGAAAAAAAGATATCAGGGATTGATTTCAACTATCACTCTTCAATCCGCGGAATCGACCGGGCTTATCTTGTCAGGGCTACCAACGGGAAACAGCAGATGACATGGGAAAGTGCTCCCGTACCCGACATTCCAAACACTCAATATATTCAATTCATCTGGTTGGCCGGGATGGGTTGTAATCTGGGGAATGTACCCATGACCCTGTCGGTTAACAATCAGGAATTATGTACTTTTTCTACTGTTAGAAATTCAAGTTGGGATATCAATAAAGATAAAGCCCGTCTGAGTTTCAGATCAACTCTGACAGATGGAGCCGGAGATCTTTTCGGATTTATGTTTCTGCGTTTGCCGACATCCTCTCTTGAGCCAGGCAAACCTGTTCGTATTCAAATCACCGGCTCCCCTTCAAACAGTCAAGCCTGGTACATGACTTTTCTGGCACCTGTCCCTACCGGTATCTCCTTCACTGGTTTCCCGGCAATCATGCTAGAAAAAGGAAGAGAAGTGCAACCGGTTTTGATCAGGATCATCTATTTCGGACAACCAAAAAAAGCCACTCTCTACGTGAACGGAGAGCAACTACAAAACCTGGATCTTCAATTTGGTGTGCAACAATTCACTGTTCAACTGCCGGCAGTTGAATATCCTGCTCCGTTCACTTTCAGACTGGAATCTCCGGGTTTTACCAGTGAAAAGAGTATCACGCTTGAACCGGCTCGTCACTGGCAGGTAAATTTTGTACAACATACCCATACCGATATCGGTTATACCCGGCCCCAAACCGAAATACTGGCAGAACACCTCCGGTATATTGATTATGCACTGGATTATTGCGATGCCACCGATACTTTACCCGAAGAGGCCCGGTTTAAATGGACTTGTGAAGCTGCATTTGCAGTTGACAACTATTTACAAAGCCGGCCTCAAAGCCAGATCGACCGGCTGAAAAAAAGAATCCGTGAGGGACGGATTGAGGTAACGGGGATGTACTTTAATTTCGATGAAACTCCTGATGAACAGTCTTATGCAGCTTCACTGGCTCCCCTCGCCAGATTCAGAGCTGCAGGAATCCCGGTTCAAACCGCCATGCAGGACGATGTCAACGGTATCGGCTGGTGCTTTGCTGATTTTTTTCCGAAAGCCGGTATCAAATATCTGAATATGGGCACACACATTCATCGCGCATTACTGGTATTCGACAAACCTACCGCGTTCTGGTGGGAATCCCCTTCGGGGAACCGCGTATTGACTTTCAGGGCCGAACACTATATGATAGGAAATACACAATTCGGGATCCATACCCAAAATTTTGAACATTTTGAACGCACCTTGATGGAGTACCTCTCCCAACTGGCCGCAAAAGGTTATCCACTGGATATCATACCCTTACAATATTCCGGGTATCAAACGGATAATTCCCCACCTTCAACTCTGGCATGCGAAATGATTCGTAAATGGAATACTAAATATGAATGGCCTAAACTAAAAACAGCAACAATCAGCGAGTTTTTCAACTATGTAGTCACGCACCATGCGGATGATCTGCCGGTGATCCGTGGTGCCTGGCCTGATTGGTGGACAGATGGTTACGGATCAGCCACCCGCGAAGTTGCCGCCTGCCGCCAGGCACATACCGATATCATCGCTAACCAGGAAGCACTTGCAATGGCCCGGATTATGGGTTCACCCATGCCCGCAGAAATAAACGAACGGATTAATCTTGTGAATCAGGCCATACTCTTTTATGATGAACATACCTTCGGTCATGCCCAGAGTGTACGCGAACCGTACTTTGAAGGCACTATGGACCAACGTGCACTGAAAGAATCATATGCATGGGAAGCCTTCCGCAGATCACGAAGAGTTGGAGAAGAAGCGCTCGGATTGCTTCAGGCATACCTGCAAAAAGACCCGGAAAACCCGACACTTACTCTTTTCAATACCCTGAACTGGAAACGAAGCGGACTGGCAAGAGTGTATATCGACCACCAAATGCTTCCCATGGGAATTCAATTTAAAATACTCGATCCTGAAAATCATGAAGTACCTGCCCAGGCACTTGAACAACGCTCTGATGGCACTTACTGGGGTATCTGGGCTACTGATATTCCTGCTTTCGGATATAAAACCTATAAAATTATTGTGGATAAAGGACACAGTGGAGAAGTGGAGAAGTGGGAAAGTGATCAATTAAAAAAGTTAAAGAGTAACCAGGTGATTCAGCTGGAGAATAATTGGTACAAAATTAAAATATCAAAAAGCTCTGGCAGTGTCATCTCATTGTACGACAAAGAGTTACACTCTGAACTGGTTGATTCCGGAGCCCGCTGGAAAATGGATCAGTTTATCCTTGAGAAACCCGGAAACCGAAGTCAGTTAGAAGCTTTGACACTAAATGATTATCAACGTATTCCACTGGATACAGTCTGGTTTGAAACATATGAAACCGGACCGGTTTGGAACACGGTCCGCTTTAAAGGTGAAACATCCACAGCCATAAACCCGGAGGGATTTATGCTGGAGTTGAGAATATTCAATACCACAAAGAGAATTGATTTTGTATATATGATCCGCAAAAAAGCCATCACTGATCCCGAAGGGATATATATCGCCTTTCCGTTTTCACTTCCACAGGGAAAAATCTATTGTGAAGTCCAGGGAGGTGTCATGGAAGCAGGAGTTGATCAGATCGTCGGTTCATCAAACGACTGGAACACTGTTCAGAATTTTGTAGCGGTCAGAAATCACAGCGGGCAAATCATTCTGTCGAGTCAAAAAATACCGCTCATGCAATTTGGCGGTATTAATACGGGTCGTTTCAAGGCAGGGGCCAAACCTGCCACCACCCACCTTTTCGGATGGCCGATGAACAATTACTGGACAACCAATTTCAATGCAGATCAACGGGGCGAATTGACTTTTACCTATAGCATGACCTCCACCGGCAATTCCGGCAATCTTTTTGCCACCCACTTCGGTTGGGGCAACCGGATACCCCTGCTCACCAGGGTGCTCCCTCCCGGTTTCTCTCCTGAAGCTCCATTACAACAATCACTGCTCCGGATCCTGCCTGAAAATTTTCTCCTGGTAAATGCCAAACCGGTTGAAAATCAAAACGCTATTCTGATGCAAATCAGGGAAATCGCCGGAGAAGCTACGGAATTCAGTGTTGAAATTCAAAGAGAAAAAACCAAAAGTCAAAAGCCAAAGACTCCCAAGAAAAACATTATTGAAACAGATGTAACCGGAAGACCGATTGACCAGCCCGGTAAAAAATTATTTTTCAAACCCCTGGAAACCAAATTTATCCTTTTGAATCTATGAAACGTCTTTATGCCTCATTACTTACACTCTGCATCCTTTCCGTTCTGTCGCATGCCCAGCAGGTGTCACTGTATGATGAACTCGAACCTCTGTATCCCGATTCGAAAATTGACGTACCGGTCAATCATTATTCTATAGATGCAGCCAGAGGCACAATTACCGCTGTCCATTTATTGGTGACCGGACTGACACCCGGAAAATCGCTCCGTTTCCTGGTTAAGGGAGCTCCCCGCCCCATGATCCGGCAGGCCGAATGGTACCGGTTGATTGACGTACCGGTCGCCGAGAATACAGGCCTGGATAGCCGGACTGAAAAGTTCAGCGGACAAATAAACCCTTACGTAATTCGAAGAGCTCCGTTTCGTATTTTCGAAGCTATGGAACCGGTTGGTCATCAAATAAAAGTTAAAAATCCGGTTACAGCCCTTCGACTGGAAATTCCGATTGACCCTCGACTTCAACAGGGAGTGTATAATTTTGATATCCTGCTTCATTCCGGTAAGTGGTCAACCCATATGTCTTTGGTGATTAAAGTTTATCCAGTAGGGATTCCGCCACTTAACAAAGCACACCTTAATTATGTCAACTGGCACAGCATCAGTAATATCTGCAAAGATCATCATGTAAAAAAATGGAGCAGGCAGTTCTGGAACATCCTGGATAATTACGCCCGTTTAATGGCAAAAGGACGCCAGAACACTTTCTGGTTCATCTGGAGTGACTTTTTCTCTTTTAATGCCGATGGAACCGTAAAGGATTTTTTTTCTGACAGGTTAAACAGGTATATCCGGACTTTCATGAACGAAGGACTGACCACCATTCAAGGAGCTCCTTTTACCAGGAGACGAAACTGGTCATCTGATGCCATGCTGGTCAGCATACCCATTGCTAACGGCGGAGAAGTCTCCGCCACCTCTGATCTGGGGCAACAGATCATCCGGCAAATGGCAGAACCGATCACCCGGTTCATGGAAAAAAGACAATGGGATCATCATTGGTACCAGGGAATATTTGACGAACCAACTAATCAATATGTAAGCCGGTATCAGAAAGTGGTTCAACTTATTAAATCTATTAAACCCGATATCAGGATCCTGGAAGCAACTATGACAGTCGAACTGGCTGGATCAGTCAATTGCTGGTGTCCGCAGGTTCAGGAATACCAAAAACACCAGGATTTCTTTCAACAAAGACAAGCAGCCGGAGATGAAGTCTGGGTATATACCTGCCTTATTCCGGGTGGGCCCTGGATTAATCGCCTGGTTGACCAGGAACGGTTAAGACCGGTTTATGTCGGATGGGCCTGTGCAAAATATGACCTGCAGGGATTTCTTCACTGGGGGTTTAACCACCACCGGGGTAATCCCTTTGAGAACCTGGTCGTATCACACGGGGATGCAAAGAATTTTCTTCCTGCCGGTGATTCTCATATCGTTTACCCGGGTCGTAAAACTCCCTGGTCAAGTCAGCGTTTTGAAGCCCACAGGATCGGAATGGAAGACTATGAGTTACTTTTTCAACTCAAACAAAAAAAACCCGGTCAGGCCCAAAAGATTATTAATCAACTTTTTCGGGCTTTTGACAACTATGATAAAAATATCAGCCACTATCGTCATACAAAAAGAGAGTTACTGCAACTTCTCTCTCATTCCTAATATGCTGAACAGTTAAAACTTGTTAAAATTCCCCTCTCCCGGGTCATGATTCAATCATTTATTTATTGAATCATTTAACTTTCTGATTCATTTCCTAAACCAATATTAATATTATGACGCACTCTATGAAGAAATTTATACTGATCGCTATCGGATGGCTGTTGATCCTTCCGGTCTGGTCGCAACAGTTAGACCAGAAAATACTGAATGCAGTACATTATCGTTCTATCGGATCCTCACGGCAGGGCGGCCGTTACGTTGACTTTGCCGTATATAAAAAGAGACCTGCCCTTTTCTATGCTGCCATGGCTTCAGGTGGTTTGTGGAAAACCGAAAATAACGGCATATCCTTTAAGCCCGTTCTTGACGAAACCGGTGCCATCAGCATCGGTGATATAGCTATCGATCAGAATAATCCGGATATTGTTTGGGCTGGCACAGGTGAAGCCAACAATTCCCGAACAGCCTATTACGGTAATGGTATCTGGAAATCAACGGATGGCGGAGTTACCTGGACAAACATGGGGCTGAAAAATTCAAAACATATCGGGCGGATCATCATCCATCCCAAGAATTCCAATATCGTTTGGGTAGCTGCCGAAGGTCCCCTCTATGGACATAATCCTGCTGCAGGGGTCTTTAAAACCACCAACGGCGGCAAAAGCTGGAAAAAGGTACTCTCCGTAAAACGTGACGGGCTCGACATCGGAGTGATCGACCTGGTCATTGACCCTGCACACACTAATACCCTTTATGCTGCCTCCTATGATAAAGAGCGTAAGCCATGGACTTTCAATGCCGGTGGCCCTGCAAGTGCGATATATAAAACCACTAATGGAGGAGCCTCATGGAAAAAGCTGGGAGGTGGCCTTCCGGGTGGTATCCTGGGCCGGATAGGTATTGGAGTAGCTCCG
>Ga0190359_1001779_pt1 | contig 13308 bp, 10 predicted proteins | sample 48721823_MG_FD_161269 | JGI IMG/M metagenome (GOLD analysis project Ga0190359, IMG submission 161269) | Hydrothermal vent microbial mat bacterial communities from Southern Trench, Guaymas Basin, Mexico - 4872-18-2-3_MG | ecosystem: Environmental > Aquatic > Marine > Hydrothermal vents >...
GGCGCACTCGCAGCTGATGCCCTGACAAGCCTAATATTATGCCCAGGGAAAGTGCAGCAAATGCAGCACGGCCAAGAACGATGATAAACGGGGAAAGAGAGAGTAACTTGCCAAATAACCCAGCCAGTCCAAATAGAAGAATTGCAGAATGAAGCTTAAAAAGACTGGTGGTTTTTTCTTTCATCTATGACTGCCTGGGGATCATTAGCCCTCCAAGGTTGAATGAGAGCTTTGCAGATGAAAGGGCACACGATCGAAAATTTGAACTCAAGTGCGGCTCTTAGAGTTGCCCGTCCTCAGGTAAAGGCTTTCTTTTCGATCAGGTCCTCGGCATAGAAATCCTTGAGCGATTTGCCCCCGGATCGCTCAAGTTCCTCTATCCACCGCTGAATTCGGTGTTTGCCGTAAGCCTTCTCCCACGCAGAGACAATCTCTTTCACAGGGATATCCGCAAACACCCCGTGATAGGTTACATACTCCATGAATTCCTTTTGTTCCAGGTTGTATGCCTGAAAAATGGAATCTTCACGGCCGTTGAATTCCAGCGGGGCCACGTTGTGTTTCTTGCAAAGTTCGGCGTTAAAAGCAGGCGTTGCTATGACCCATTTTCCCTTGAGGCAGAGGTGGGCAAAGCCGTGGTAAACAAAAAGATCAGAACCCATCCTTTCAAGGAGTTGTTTGGTGGCAAGGTGATTGCGCACATCTGCAAAGCCGACCCTTGCGGGAATGCCGACTGCCCTTGCAAGAGCGCAAAGCAGTGAAGCTTTTGGCACGCAAAACCCTCTTTTTCTTTTAAGGATATTGCTCGCACGGTAGTGCTCGGGGAGGTAAAAAGGAGAGTAAGGATCGTACCATATTCCATCACGCACCGCATAGTAAAGCTTTACCGCTTTATCTATTTCGTCAGCGGAGCTATCTCCGATAGTGTCAATGGCAAAATGGATGATATCCTTATTGTCACTATCTATAATGGATGTTGGTTCAAGATATTTCTTATCAACCTTGTTCATCATTGATCTTCAAGCCAGCCCTGCTGTTTTCAGCCCCATCAAGGTATTCTGTTGTCTCAGCAGTCGTTTTTCACCGCATACTATTATCAACTCTGATTCACTGGGAGAGCATGCAAGAGTCATGTTAAGGGCTAGGCCCATTTCAGCGGCAAGGGCGGTTGGTCTTGATTTGCTGATCATGATCGGGATCTGCGCTCTTGCGGCTTTTTGGACCAATTCATAGCTTATCCTTGAAGACAGAATCAGAATTGAGGCCTCGGGCAGCTTCTTATTCATAAAGGCCTTTCCTATTGCCTTGTCAAGGGCATTGTGTCGACCGACATCTTCAGCAAAAGAGATCACCTCAAGCTGATTGTCAAATATCATTGCAGCGTGCGATCCCTTTGTTCTCTGGTAGTAGCTCTGGTTTCTTGAAAGTCTGTTGGCACAATCAAGAACCCGGCTGATCTCAATTTTGAAGTCATCTTGAGCGGGCGCCAGTATCTGAAGAGGTCCCTGATCATTTCTTTGCCGCAAATGCCGCAACTGGTCTGGCTGACAAAGCCCCTTCTGTCAAGAATATCAGGAATTCTTTGGCGCCTTTCGGGTCTAAGCCGAATATCAATAGCATTTGGATCCAGTTCTTCACAGTAGCCTATGGTGGCAAAATCGTCAGGAGAATCCACGATCCCTTCCCCAAGACATAGGCCCGCTGCGTGGAATACCTCCTCCCCGGGCGTTCTCATTACCACTGAATATGCTTTCCCATCAATACGAATCAAAAGAGGTTCTTCTCCAATCAATTCTTGAGAACTGCTCCGGCAGATGTCTCTTTCACACCAAATAACCTGGTAGGATCTAGTATTATTTCCTGACCCGTTCAACTATTTTTCTTCCTTGTGGAGGAGGATATTTTAGCATTGCCGGGCTTTATGCGGCACTGGTTTTCTTGCTCTTTCGGACTATGGTTCTTTGTTCTTCAGGAATTGGAGGAGGTGCAGGCTCACCGGTAATCTTTTTCACGGCAGCAAAGCGCGGGGGGCAAGATTCAAAGCATGTTCCGCACTTTATGCATTTATCCTGGTCAATTACGTGTATCAGGTTCTTGCCTCCTATAACAGCCTCTGCAGGACATTTCCTGAGGCAAATCATGCAGGCCTGGCACTTTTCAGGATCAATGTAGTAGGAAGGTACTTCGCGAAATAAACTCTCTATCTCCTCGCGTGTGAAATAACCCTCATATTCTTCTTCGTTTTCAAGACGAGACTCCAGCTTCTCTCTTTCCACTATCTTAATGTAGGGAATCAGCTTCCTCACTTCTTCGAGTTTAGACTTTAGTTCATTTTCACTGATTCCTTCAGCTTTTCCAAGAGGTCCCAGGTCCTTGATTTTCTTGCCGAACATGTTCATTAACTGGGCAAAACGGATTCCCTCGCCGGAAGTCATAAATTCGATACTTAGCCTCTCCGGGTTGAGCCCAATGTGTTCCATTATTCTTTTGCACAGGAGCACCATGTTTAGCGCACGGTAATTCCCGTGGGTAACATAGTTACATTCGTTTAAACGGCACCCGCCAATAAATACCCCGTCCATTCCATTCAAGAAGGCTCTGAGCACAAACGCCAGGTCCACTCTGCCCGAGCACATAACTCTAATAAGCCTGATTTCAGTTGAATATTGTAGTCTGGAAACTCCAGCTAGGTCAGCAGCCCCGTATCCTCACCAGTGGCACACAAAGCCCAGAATTCTCGGCTTAAATATGGATCTAGTACTCATTCGTTCTTACCCCATTTGTGCTTCTATATATCACCAACAGCGGCTTCCATTTTTTGTGGAATCTCCTCTTCTGCCGCTGCATCAATCTGGCTTATGATCTCTTCATCAGTGTAGTGCTTTAACGAAATAGCCCCTGTGGGGCACATTGCATTACACAGACCATCCCCTTTGCAGATAACAGGATTAACTACGGCCTTTCTCCCCTGGCGTGTTTCACGAAACTCTATTGCACTATAGGCACAGACCGAGATACACGCCCCACATCCCATGCACCTCTTTTCCTCCACCTCGCAAACAGAACCCGAAACAGTGACAATATCGTGGGAAAGAAGAGTCAAGGCTCGGCCCGCAGCTCCGTAAGCCTGGTTAATCGCCTCAGGAATATGCTTGGGATAATGAGCCATCCCGCAAAGATAAACGCCTTCTGCAGCAAACTCCACAGGTCTTAGCTTAACGTGGGCTTCCTTGAAGAAGTCATCCGGCCCCAGGGTGACCTTGAACAATTGGGATATTTCTTTGTTTGCTTCCGGAGGTATAACCGCTGCAGCCAGAGCTATTATGTCTGCATCTATTGCGAGCTTTTGGCCTAAGACATTATCAGACACGCTAACTCTCAGAACAGGGTGCCCCTCACGCTCAGCCGCTTCTACGCCGGGTTTATCGTCGGGTTCATATCGAATGAACTTTACATCTTTATTTGATGCTTCACGGTAATAATCTTCCCTGAACCCATAGGTTCTCATATCCCGGAAGAGGATGTAGATATCCATCTCCGGATTTATCTCCTTCAATTTGAGGGCGTTTTTTACAGCGAGGGTACAGCATATCCGGCTGCAGTAATTCCTGTCTTCATTTCTACACCCCACACATTGAATCATTACCAGGCTCTTTGCTTTAGTTACTTTTTCATCGCTTTTGGCAATGTGCTCCTCCAGCTCGAGGTGCGTCATTACCCTGTCATCTTCTCCGTAAAGATACTCAGTGGGCTTGTATTCCCTCGCACCTGCCGCGATAATAGCTACCCCGTGTTTTATCTCAGCCACCCTTGTTCCTGATTCCACCTTGGTGACGAAATTGCCCACATACCCTGTTGCCTCTGTGATTGTAGCATCAGTATAGACGTGTATTGAGGGATGCTGATAGACCTTGGCTACAAGATCCCCCAAATAGGATTGAACGTCTAGCCCTTCCAGGGTGTAATGGATTCTTCTTGCCATTCCCCCAAGCTCTGGGTTCTTTTCTACCAGGTGAACCTCATGCCCCTGCTTGGCTATTGACAGGGCACAGGTCATGCCGGCTATACCTCCACCCACAATCAATGCAGCTTTGTTTACAGGCAGGTCAATTTCTTGAAGCGGCTCCAGGTGACGAGCCCTGGCTACCGCCATCCTGATTATGTCCTTTGCTTTCAGTGTGGCTTCTTCCTTTTCTAAAGAGTGTACCCAGGAGCAATGTTCCCTGATATTGGCCATTTCAAGGAAATATTGATTGATTCCAGCTTCCCGAAGCGTGTCCCAGAACAAGGGTTCAAGAGTTCTGGGACTGCAGGCAGCAACAACCACTCGGTTGAGCCCTTTTTCCTTTATCATGTCCGTTATTTCTTTGGCAGAATTAGTAGCACATGAAAATAGCTGTTCTTGAGCATAGACAACATTAGGTAGACCCAGTGCATATTCAACCGTAGATGGAACATCCACTACTCTTCCAATGTTTGCCCCGCAATGACACACAAAAACACCTACCCTAGGTTCTTCCCCAGAAAGATCTTTTTCCGGCTCATATACCCTTTCCTTTGCGAGCTTGCCACGCCTGTAGGCAAGAAGCTCTCCACACTGGGAACCTGCTCCGCTGGCGGAAAAAACCGACTCGGGAATGTCGACAGGGCCCTGGAAGGCTCCGCTAGCAAAAATACCCGGGCGAGAGGTCTCAATAGGATTCACAGGATTGGTTTTGCAAAAACCGTGCGAATCAAGCTCGATGCCAAATTTCTCTGCCAGGCTTTTGTAATCAGCAGGGGGATTCAATCCAACTGACAGCACCACCAGGTCGAAGTCTTCCTCTTTCACTCCCTCCTGCGCAGTAGCATACCTTACAATCACATTCTTGGTTTCCGGATCTTCTCCCACGATTGAAACGTAACTTCTTATGAAGCGTGTCCCCGGTAGCTGCTCAGCTCTCTGGTAATAAGTTTCAAAATCCTTGCCATAGGAGCGAATATCATTATGAAATACAGTGCATTCTGCATCCGCGTTATGATCTTTTGTAAGGATTACCTGTTTTTGTGTATAGGTGCAGCACACAGCCGAACAGTAACTGTTGTCGCCATGTGTGACTCGCCTTGATCCGACGCATTGAATCCAGGCTATTTTGTGAGGGTGTTTCTTGTCCGAAGCGCGCAATATCTCACCTTCGTATGGCCCAGTAGAGCACAGGAGCCGTTCATAGTCCAGGCTGGTTACCACGTTCTGGAGCTTTCCATAGCCATATTCTTCCTTGACCCTTGGATCAAACGGCTCAAAGCCGGGAGAAAGCACTATCGCCCCTACTTTTATTTCCATTTTTTCGGGTTCCTGCTTGAGATCTATGGCTTCATTCTGGCAGACTGATTCACAGATGGCGCATTTTTTCTCTTTAAGGTAAAGACAGCTCTCATCAATGTAGGTAATGAGAGGAACTGCCTGCGAGAAGTAGATATGCACGGCTTTATTGTTGGATATTTCCTGGTTGTATGGATCAGGGAATTCCACAGGGCAGTATTCCACACAGGTAGTACACCCTGTGCATTTGTCCTCTATGACATACCTGGGCTTCTTAATCAGGGTTATCCTGAAGTCTCCTGCTCCACCTTCTACGCGGTCAATTTCGGTATAGGTAAGAACCTCTATGTTAGGATGCCGGCCGACCTCGACCAGTTTGGGCGCAAGTATTCACATGGAGCAGTCATTGGTGGGGAAGGTCTTGTCCAGCTGAGCCATATGGCCGCCGATAGCAGGTAATCTTTCAACAAGGTAGACCCTGAAACCGGCAGTGGCTAGATCAAGAGAAGCTTGAATACCGCTTATCCCTCCACCAACAACCATTACGTCTCCGAAATTACCGTCCCCAACACTTTTGCGAAGTTGTTGAATCTTTTCTTTTATCAGTAGTTCCTTTTCCACTTGCCATCACCTCAATCAGATTTTAGCTCTTTAACCTTCTAAAACTAGGAAATAGGATCATGGAAAAGAGCTGAAATAGCATAAGGTTCTTGTCATAATTGTAACGCAGTTGGCCGGCCTGGCCGCGCTTATTCTACATAGTTTCCAGTACTATTTCCGTTATATCTTTGACCTCTATGGCTTCGCCCCCCTCCAGATTCAACCTGCTGTCTTCGAAATTGGTAATGCAATAAGGGCAGCACGTGACCAGAGCTTCAGCCCCCACGCCTATGGCCTGTCCTAACCTGAGATCAGAGAACCTTTCCCCCTTTGGTGTTTCCATCCATATCCTGCCCCCACCCCCTCCGCAACACAGGCTGTCTGCCAGGGTGTCGGGCATCTCCGTCAATTCTAGGCCCGGCACGTTCTTCAGGATCTCTCGGGGCTCTTCATATATTCCGTTATGCCGTCCCAAGTAACATGGATCATGATAGGTAACTTTCTTCTTATACTCCTTGTTGAGCTTAAGCCTTCCCTGGCTAATAAGCTCAAGCAAGAACTGGGTGATATGAACGATCTCGAAGTTCACCCTAAATTCAGGATACTCGTTTTTAAAGGTGTGGTAGCAATGAGGCGAGGAGACAAGGATCTTTTTCACCCCGTTATCAATAAAGTTTTTGATGTTTTCCCTGGCCAAGCGTTTGAATAATTCCTCCTCCCCTGTCTTTCGGATGCTTTCCCCGCAGCAATTCTCCTTCGCTCCGAGTATCCCAAAATCTACTCCTGCACGGCTAAGAATAGTGGCCGTAGCTCTGCCCACCTTTTTTAGTCTCGGGTCATAGCTGAGATAGCAACCGGGAAAGTATAAAATCTCCATTCCCTCGGCAAAAGTCTTTACGGACAGATCCTTGGCCCAATCTGCCCTTTTGCTGCGTTCCTCATTCAAGGGGTTGCCTTCAGCGACCAGACTTGCACTTGCCGTACGCACAGGCTTGACAGGGGTGGGGAAAACGCCGTATTCCGTTGCAATCCTACGCAAGGATACTACCGATTCTATTTGTTGTACGTCCCGTGGACAGCGCTGAGGGCATCTTCCGCAAGTGGTGCAGCGCCAAATCTCTTCATTTTCAATTTCCGTCAAACCAAAAGTGGCCTGTCGAACTATCTTGCGCATGCTGAATGTTGTTACCCTGTTCCAGGGACAAACAGTATCGCACAATCCGCACTCAAAACATCTACTGAAGGCTTCTCCACCGTTGTCTTTTATGAGATCTACTATCTCTTTAAAGTCGGCCAGGTTTTCCACTTTCTTCCTCAGTCCTCTTTGTTCTCATTTAGATATTTCGCCCTTCTTTGACTCAGCCAGCCTGGCAACTGCATCAACTATCTTGTCAAACCCATATTTGTCCACCAATGACTCCAACCCCAACTCAATGTCTTCCATCTGCTCTTCTTCTTCCTCTTCCTCCACTTCCTCTTCCCTTTCCTCGTATGTGAGAGCATCCGCCAGGCACCACTGAACACACAAGGGCTCCTCGAGCGGAGGTTCTGATTCGCACATATCGCATTTTAGAGGAAGACCCGAGTCGGGTTCCTTAAACAAATCTCTTGAAGGGCATGATGCCCTGCAAAAGGCACACTCATCGTATTCCTTTCCGTCAATCACGTACTTGTCTCTTCCCGCACATTCAGCTTCCGTGTACTCCCCTGCAAACACAGGAACAAATATGTTTTTGAGGGGTTCATGTATTACACGAACCCGGGACCTACCAGGATTGTTGCTGCTGTACTTTGGCGATGCATGAAACGCAGAGCACGCAACCTCACATGCCCGGCACCCATTGCATTTGTCAACATCCACTTTTATGCTTTTTACTATTTTCTTTTTTTTCTCACTCATTGCAATTACGACCTCTTCACTCTGTTTGTCCTCTGCTCACGCAGAAGCCTCTTTAGAAGAGGGTTTCTCACCGTTTGTCAGGATGCCCCTCTCTATTAGGTCTTTGGCCACATAATCCAGGCCAAGCCCCTCCAGAGCCTCTTTAGTGGGGATACCTTCTTTGTTCCATCCCCTGAACTTGTAATACTCGTCAAGCAGCTTGGCTTCCAGTTCGGGGAATCTCTTCTTCCAGTGGTCTTCAGGAGGTTTCTCGTCCTTTCTCCTCAGCCCTCTTCTCACATTAACGGCTCTAATCAAGTTTCGATTCCTTCTAACTATTTCCAGCAGCCCTGGTTCATCGATATCTAATCCTGTGCCCGCGGAAAGAAAAAGAGGTATATTGTGTATGTGGTAGGGAGGTTTTATTGGAAACGAGGACAGGCCCGCGCAAATTCCCGTACAATCATCAATGTAGTGCATGGTCTCCTGCCAGTCTACAAGTTCACAAATCAAATCGATAGGAGGCCAAAACGGAAATCTCTTGTCTTCATCGCCCCACTCCAAGATGAATCGTTTAAACCCTTCTTCCTTTCCGGTAGGAATATGGATCCAGTCTTTTATAAATTCCTCTCTGTAATCCTTGGGGAGAGGGGCCTGCGGCATCTGCCCCTCAATTTGTGTGATGCTTATCTTCTCTCCAGTGGCATACATAAGGTAGTAAATGGGATTAAGCATTCCCAGCTTAATAACCATCTGTTCATGTTTCTTGGTGGTATTATGATCAAAGGCCTCAGCTCCTTTCCCTATTTGGCGTGCGGCCCAGTAAACGCCCTTGGCCAGGACATCTCCTATCCCTTCCCTCATGGCAATCTTATCAACCAAGTAAAAAAATCTATCCTCATTGCGGGATGGAAACCCCGGCATATCCTCCTCAGTCAAAATGCCTGCCTCGTAAAGCTCAATTGCGAATGCCATAACTTGCGGCGTGGTGTAACTGTCAAGTCCATATTCTTGAGCACGCCCCGCGATTCTGAAACCAAAGTCCAGGTCATCGGCCATGGCAGCCATAACATAAGTAAGTTTGGAGTAGCACTTCATCATGTATTTTGAAACTCCAAGGGCAGGGTAGGAAACTACTGCTCCACATTTCATCGGGCAGTTATAGCAGCTTATCAATCTTTCTACCGCCTTTTCCTGAGTTTCTCTCCACTCCTTTTCTCTCTCCTTGGTCCAAAAATCTTTTCTTCTCTGACGTGCATGCCCCCAAGCAAAACTGGTGGTATGCCATTGCTCATCATGGATTGCCATCTCTTGAGGTGAGCCAATTCCTGCTAAAATGGGAGGCACTCCTTTAATAGGGTTGCTTGCCCGGTGTTGTATGTATTTGAGTACTTCGTTACATAGCTCGATAAATTCATCAGGTCGTGCAAGGCTTATATCGCCTGTGCCCCGAACTGCTATGGCCTTTAAGCCTTTAGACCCCATAACGGCGCCAATTCCTCCACGACTCGCACTGGACCTGCCATGCTCGATGGATGCGTAGTAGACGCTGTTTTCGCCCGCAAGGCCAATAGCCGCCACCTGCGCTTTTGGTTCATTCAACTCCTGCCTGATGAGGTCTGCAGTTTCAAGAGCTCCTTTCCCATGAAGGTGGCTGGCATCACGTATTTCAACCTTATCATTTTTTATCCACAGATAAACCAGGCTTGGGGACTTACCGCTGATGATGACTTTGTCATAACCGGCGTATTTCAACTCTGGTGCAAAGAAACCTCCCATCATCGAGAAGGCCATCAAAAGAGTCTGGGGAGAAAAGGTTGAAACGATGGTACGATTGGCACCTGTAGCAGGCGTGGCAGCCAAAATGCCAGAGCTAAATATCAGTATATTATCAGGGGAAAGGGGGTCTACCTCGGGGGGAACTCTATCCCACAATATCTTGGCATTAGTGCCGAGACCGCCCAGGTGGAGTTCGGTTAGTTTTGGCTCGGTCGGCACCTTCTCGATGCTTCCTCGAGATAAATCAATCTCTAAGTTAAACCCTGTCTCTGCATACCGCATTTTTTTCCCTTTCTAAAGATTACCGAAACCCGAGCCTTACCCCTTGTTCAGTCCTGGAATGCAAATGCTTAAGTTAGAACGTTCTTCAGGGCTGACTTCAGAATAAAAAAACTCGGGCTTAACCGAAGTTGCTTGCGCTTAGAATCTGGGGCGTGAGTGCCGGCAGCGGAAGGCTTTCTGTCGGGATTACATTTCTTTCTTGAGGTTTATGAAATTGCTTCTGTCAAACCCCAAGGTCTTGAAAAACGACAAAAGGTCAGTGGAATCCCACCGCACTGACGTATAGAAACTTTTGATCCCTTTCTTTGAATGAAAATCAAATATCTTTTTTGCCAAAGCCTTGCCTATGCCCTGCCCCATGAACTTTGGTTCAACGCCTAGGGTGGCAATCCAGGCGCTTTTCCCAATTCCGAAACCGCCGAAGAGCAAATAGCTGATCATGTACCCCACAACTTTTCCATTATGTTCCGCAACATAGCTCACATTGCCCGGGCTCTGGGCGAGTTCCTTTATCGTACGCCTAAACTCGTCCTTAGGAGGGCTCTTTGTGATTACGCTGTTAATCCTGGCGATTTCCGGAGCGTCTTCTTTTTTCAATTTTCTAATGACGAGTTTTTCCACTGGCAAATTCCTTCAGGTAAACATGTCTAATCAATCCTGATGATCTTTACCCTGTGCCCCACCCAGTCTGGAGGAAGATATACCCTGCCGCTATTCCCACTCATTTTGATCTCTTTTTCGATCATCTCCTCTCCGTAGACCTCAAATTTGACTTTTTTGCTGGGTGTTTTTGGAGGAGACTCTTTGCTATGGTTTCTTTCTTTGGGCATCTGAAATGCTTCCTGCAAACAAATTAAAAATGTTAGCGTGGAACGGTTTGCGGGTAACTCATTAGGCCAAGTGTTTCCATAAATCCAGAATTAGCGGTCTTGCTCGCCGAAGTAGGGTAACTATTTGATTATTGTACCATATGGGCTGATTTTTCCAGTACTGTTAAAGTCACATTTTAGATACATTTCAGCTACAAAGTAACTTTAAGGGGGGATTGTGGTAATGTCAAGGAAAAAAGGCTAACACATCCCTTTGCCATACTATGCCTTGAAAAAAGGGGGAAATTGAAATACCAATTTAACACTTGGACCCCTTCACTGAGAAGAGGCCAACTTGTTAGCGTGGAGGTTTACAGAAAGGTGGCTTTTCCCGGTTCTTTGTGATCAGGTGCGAGGGACAGAGGAGTTAAGCTCTCTATGAAGACTTTAAACATTACAATTGACGGCCAAGCGGTGGAAGCAGTATCCGGGAGCACTATCCTGGAAGCAGCCAGAAGCGTGGGAATCTATATTCCGGTACTTTGTTACCATCCTGACCTGCCGCAGGCAAAGGGAGGTAAGCCGACAGAGGTCATTTACCAGGGCGGTCGTAAGGTTGAAAATTCGCTTCATGAAAAATCAGCTACGGGCTGCGGTTTGTGTGTTGTGGAAATTGAAGGAGAAAAAGAGCCCGTATTTTCCTGCTCCACGGAGATCGTGGAAGGAATGATCGTGGTGACCGATAGCGAGCGAATCAGGAAGAAAAGGCAGCAAAACCTGATTCCTATTTTGGCCCGCCATCCGCACACCTGCCTTACCTGTTCGGAGCAGGAGGGCTGCAGCCGAACCCAGTGCTCTTCCAATGTTCCTGAAAACGAGAGGTGCTGTCCACAGCTTGGTCACTGCGAGCTTCAAGACATTGCCAACTATGTTGGAATATCGCCGGATACTCCCAGGTGGACTCCTACTGATTTACCCGTACTCGAAAGCGAGCCTCTATTTCTGAGGGATTATAACCTGTGTGTGGGGTGTACGCGGTGCGTAAGAGCATGCCGTGATCTGAAGGGTATCGAGGCCATAGGCTTTGTATATGATGCCAAGGGGCTCGTGCAGGTTGGAAGCCTTGCGCCCACACTTAAGGAGTCAGGGTGCAAGTTTTGTACAGCCTGTGTTGAAGTTTGTCCCACGGGGGCATTAACAGATAAGTCATTAATCCCGGGTAAGGAAAAAGAAGACTTAGTAGCATGCATGAAGGCCTGCCCTGCAAATGTTGATGTACCAACATATTTGAGGCTGATTTCACAAGGGAAGCCGGAGGAAGCAAATGCTGTTATAAGAGAAAAGGTGCCTTTCCCTGGTATCCTTGGCAGGGTATGCATTCGGCCTTGCGAGGAAGCATGCCGCAGGGGAGAAGTAAATGAGGCGGTCTCCATTTGCGGGCTCAAGAGATATGCAGCAGATGCTGATCAGGGCCTGTGGAAGAAAAACGTAAGAGTAAAAGAAGAAACAGGGAAAAAGGTGGCTGTTGTCGGAGCCGGTCCTTCAGGTTTGAGCGCTGCCTTCTATCTTCGAAAACAGGGGCACAGCGTTACAGTTTTTGAAGCCAGGAGCAGGGCAGGGGGCATGATGCGGTACGGGATTCCCAGGTACCGACTCCCTGAAGATGTCCTGGACAGGGAAATAAGTGAGGTTTTTGAGCTTGGCATTGACTTTAAGCCAAACTATCGCATGGGCAGGGATTTCACTCTTGAAGGGCTTAGAGATGACGGATTTGACGTAGTATTTATAGGGGTGGGCGCACAACTAAGCAGGCAGATAGCACTGGAAGGTGTTGAACTGCAAGACGTGCTGTGGGGAGTTGACTTCCTTTCGAAAGTAGCAGAGGGAGAGCGTGTCCGGATAAAAGAAAAAGTTATTGTGGTTGGGGGCGGAAGTGTAGCGCTCGACGTGGCTAGAACCGCCCTGAGATGTGGGGCACAGGAAGTGACCATGGTGTGCCTTGAAAAGCGCGATGAAATGCCTGCTCAGAAGTGGCAGATAGAGGAGGCTCTTCAAGAAGGAGTGAAGCTGATAACATCCTGGGGAACCGGCAGGGTGCTTAGTGAGAATGGTGAGGTCAAGGGAGTGGAGCTGATCCACTGTGTTTCAGTGTTCGATGATCAGGGCATATTTAACCCCACATTTAGCGAGAAAAGGAAAATGATGTATACTGATCAGATCATACTTGCAATTGGCCAGGCGGTGGATCTCTCTTTCTTAGAAGAAGGCAGCGCTATCTCGGTAAAGGGAGGTCTTATTGTAGTTGATGAGAAAACTCTTGAAACAGGCATGAGGGGTGTTTATGCCGGCGGTGATGTTACTTCCCTTGCAGGCTCCATTGTTCATGCAGTTGTTGCAGGCAGGAAGGCTGCCTCGTCAATTGACAAGGCCCTTGGGGGCACTGGCAACATAGAAGAAGTCCTTTTTGAAAGAGACGCACCCGGCCAGTATCTTGGCAGGGACGAGGGGTTTTGTTCCTGGCCCAGGGAAAAGATGCCTGAGCTTGAACTCAAAGACAGGCACGGGGGGTTTCAAGAGGTTTGTCTGGGCTTCAATAACGATCAGGCTTTGAAAGAGGCAAAGCGTTGCCTTCAGTGCGACCTGCGCCTTTATATGAG
>Ga0190359_1001782_pt1 | contig 13290 bp, 9 predicted proteins | sample 48721823_MG_FD_161269 | JGI IMG/M metagenome (GOLD analysis project Ga0190359, IMG submission 161269) | Hydrothermal vent microbial mat bacterial communities from Southern Trench, Guaymas Basin, Mexico - 4872-18-2-3_MG | ecosystem: Environmental > Aquatic > Marine > Hydrothermal vents > Microbial...
TAAAGGATGATGTCACCACCTTCACCGGTTTTCGGGGGAACTACGGCACTGCCATCACCATCACCGCCGCGAACTTGTGACATTTCCTGTACAGAGAGTTGAAGATTCACCAGGTTGATCAAATTTTTCCGTTCCATCTCAGTTGTTTTTAAGTTTCTAAAATCCGTTTCCAATAGTTTATTCTGAAAAAGGGCAAAAGGTAACCCCCCTTTTGACAACTTTTTTTCATTGGTCAAAAAGTTATTTTGTTAACATTCTGATTTTCTGACTTTTAAAGAATGGAAAAAAATCAATTTTTTCGGGCATCAGATGACTTTCTTTTTTTTTTGTACTTTAACTTTTCTGGTAAAACCGCGTGGAAATGCTGAAAAACAACAATTGGAGAATGATTGTTTTGATTGGGTTGCTGGGTTTTCTCACGGGCTCTGTTTTCGCCCAGAAAAACTTCCCCGATCTGGACCTGATACAAAACAGGGCGGATTCATTGATTCAGACCGGGAATCCCAGGAAAGCAATCATTCTGCTTGACAGTATTACTCGTATGATTTATTCTCAATCGAATCACTATCCGTTAGTGGACCTATTGGCTTTTTATTATCAAACAGTCAGAGTAGAACTTCGATACAGACGTGAAGAACTGGCAAATAATACTCTTGATGGATACAATCTAATTAAAAAAAAGATAAAAACCCCACAACAATTTTCCATGGCCATTCGCTATCTCAATAACATGGGATTAATATTCAAAAGATTACACCTTTATAGTAAAAGCGAATCAATTTATAGAGAAGCTTATGACAAAGTTCAACAGATGTCTGATCCAAATCCGATTTATGCAGGTTCGATTATATCTAATCTCGCTTATATCCTGACTCAAACCGGTGATTTCATAACCTCCGTTGCCTATTCTGAGCAGGCAATCCGGTACCTGGATCAGGCGCTGGCTGATACAACTTTTGCGTCTTACTTCCCGATAATCCGGCAGTCGAAAGGTACAGCGATCATGAACCTGACAGTAGCATTGCAAAAAATGGGAGATCATCAGAGGGTAGTCACGCTTCTTGAAAAATTATTGAAAGAGCAGAGGATTCAAAATCCGGATGACTTGGACCGTATCCGCCTGAACCTGGCCCTTTCGCTTATTGAACTGGATTCGGTCAGTCAATCCAAGAAACTGTTATACGACATCGTTCACCGGAACAAAGCGGGAAGTGCCAATAAAAGGTTAATGGCTCAGGCGATGATCAACTTGGCGGATATTTCGGTCCGATTCGACCGGGACACCGCTGAATTTTTTGTCCTCTCGAATAAAATTCACCGGCAACTTGATTCTCAGCCAGTATTATATCAAGATCTTCTGATTACCATTGACATCCTTACCGGCGATGTAAGTATTATGCAAAAGGATTTCAAAAGAGCACATAAAACCGTCAGAAATATGACCCGACTGTTGCTCCGGGAGGACCCCGAAGCATTAATCGGTGATTCTCTGAATCTTGGTATGGTAAGTCCTGATCAAAAGATAATGGTATTAAACACACTGTCTCTGCAGGCAAATCTTTGGTATCAATGGGGCCACTATGAACAGGATCAGGAACGTATCAGGGATGCCTACAGGTTATATACACAGGCTTCTCAATTGACGAACATTTGGATGACGGAGATGAGCAACAGAGAGAGTAAATTACAAGTAAGCCGGTTACAAAAGAAAATTTACAATCAGTTGGTTGAAATCGGTTATCTGCTATACACTGAATCCAAAGATTCAACCTATCTGGAACAAATGTTTGGGTTTTTTGAACAGAGCAAGGCATCCGGACTATGGAATGAGATGCAGGGAGTAGAATTGCAATCGGAATTCATTTCTGAAGCTGACCGTAATCTTGAAAGACAGATCAAAGAGGAGATTTCACGGCTTGAAGCCACTCTCTTTGACATGAGATCCGTGGCCGAACCGGACGAGGTCAGCCTGCAACAAATTGAAAATGAACTCTTTGTCCAGAATAACCGGCTTGATAGCTTACATAATCATATAAAAACCGAGTATCCTGAATTATTTAAAAACAGATTCGACCGGACCACCCTCACTCTGCAACAGATCCGTCAGTATCTTACTTATGATCAGGTCATGTGGCAATACTATTTTACCGACACCACGCTTTATGTCATGTCTGTGGGCCGGCAGCAGTTATCTGTTACCCGGATAACCGAACCTGACAGCCTCATCAATGATGCAGGCTTTCTAATCCGTCTGACCCGGGGGAGTCGCCCTTACCGGAATCAGGAGGCATGCGAAAAGTACATCGTTATTGCCCAAAAACTTTACCAAAACCTGCTTCCGGGAGTAAATAAAATGAAAGATCATGCCGGACTGATTGTGATCCCGGATGGAATATTGAATTTGTTACCATTTGAAATTCTCCTCACAGAAGCTCCTGCATCCGGTCAACATGATTATCGGTTTTTAGCCTACCTACTTCGTAAACAAACTGTTACTTATGGATATACGGCAACACTTTACTATCATCAACGTAAAGATCAAATCAAAAGCAGCAGGGAATTACTTGCGATAGCTCCTTCATACCATCCCGATCAAACGGATTTTGAACCGGACGGACTCTTCGCCCGGATCATCAGTCAAATGCCGGATCTGGCTGGTACCCGTAAAGAGGTTAAAGCCATCAGTCATATCACTTCAGAGACAAAACGTACTGGCAGACATGCAACTGAGCGTTTTTTTAAACAACATGCCTCTGAATACGACATATTGCACCTGGCCATGCACACCTATTTAAATGAACTTGATCCACAGAATTCCTGTCTGGTATTCACTCCGGGTGCCGACCGCAACGAAGACGGGTTATTATTTGCGCATGAATTAGACAATCTCAATCTCAATGCTTCCCTGGCCGTTCTCTCTGCCTGTAACACAGGATCCGGGAAACTGATGATGGGCGAGGGAGTACTGAGTCTGGCACGCGGATTTATATACAGTGGCTGTAAAAACCTGATTATCACTCTTTGGAAAGTGGATGACAATGCCGGTGAATCCATCATGGAATCTTTTTACCAAAAATTAAAACGCGGCCAAACAATATCTTCAGCACTTAGCAACAGTAAATTGGATTATATCGATCATGCAGATTCCAATTTCGCCCATCCATTTTTCTGGGCCGGATTCATTCATCTGGGACAGGATCAACTGATTCATTTAACCCGTCCGTTTAAATTTTGGATACTTCTGGTTCTTTTCGGAATCTTTCTGTTGGGTCTTTCAGGTTATGAATGGTATCAACATAGAAACCCCCGCCACTAGCGCTCTATGGCCGGGGTGAATCTGAGATGAAATTTGCTCTTTTTTCTTATCAAAGGAAACGGAAACAGAAATAGAAACGGAAACGGTTGTTTTTAAAAACTGGTTTTTTTCAGAATATTTTTGGCCTTTTCTGCATAACTATTTCTGGGTTCGGCTGCAATACCCTCCAGTTGTTTTCTGGCGCGATCAGCTTCTCCCTTACGCAAGTAGCATCCGGTCAGGTAAAAGCGGGCCGACTCACGATATGCATTCTCACCTGTTTGCAGATATTGATTGAAATATTCTTCAGATTCAGTAGTACGGTTGATCATATAGGCAGTCATACCTAAATAAAAAATCACATTGTGATCAGGTGATGGTACCAGGTGCAGAATATCATAAGCCCCCTCGAAATCTTTTTCACGGTACTGCTTCATAGCAGATTCATAATAATCCGTACTTTTCAGGTCATACGCTCCCCTGGTAACTCCTTTAGCCTGGTAAGGCTGATACAACTTGTAGGCTGCTTTCTGAGGAGATAGCGTTCCGGACATTCCTCCCATAAAATAAGAAGTAGCCAAAGCGAGAATAAGAATGGCAGCTGCCGCTGCTGAGATATTGCGTATCCATCGTCTTCGCTCCGGCACCAGTTTTCTTAAGGACGGCTCTTCTTTCGCGATCCTCTTCAGCTGATCTCGAAAATTCATCACATCACTCTCCTGTATGGCCTGATCGATTTCCAGGTCGAGTCGTTCTCCATCAGTTAGTCCGGCCATTTGAGCTTTTTTCTGTTTCAGCAGCTCAAGCTCCTCCTGAAGCTGTATCCCATTCATTTTATTGATTGCCCGTTCGATCCGACGGAAACCGGGAATATCTTCAGCAAAAGCATCTTTCCCTTCAAGGATCGAATGGATTTGATCAAGCTGTTTCCTGAGTGCCATCACATCCTGTTGCCGGATTGCTTCATCCAGTTCATTTTGAAGAGAACGTGAAATTCCCATAACGGGCGCCTGAGCAGTCAGTTCAGGATTCTGACCCTGGATTTCTTCTAATTGCTCCCTGAAATCTCCCATATCCGTCTGGATAATGGCCCAGTCAATCTCCCTGAAAATTCTGAAACGGTCAGCAAATTCAGGATCCTGCTGCAATCGCTTCTCAAACAATTCTTTTTCTTTGGTACTGAGCCGATTCTGAAGATATCGGTCAAATAGTTCTGAATCGTTCATTTTTATAATTTATAATTACTTAAAAATCTGTAATCCGGATCATTCTGAATCCTCTTGATCAGACGTTCCTTACATTCAAATTTCCTCTTCTTTACATATTTTTCACTCTTGTATTTCATCTTTCTGGCAATTTCGGTGAATGATTTCTCTTTTAACGCCAGCTTTAAAACCTTTTGACAATCTTTTGATAAAGTTTTAAAATGCTTCTGATACAGCCGGTACCGCTCCTGCTCAACATACTCATTCTCGAGACTCGAATCCAACTGCACGTAATCCTGGCTGTCATGAAGCGAGCGCTTGATCTGCTGTTGTTCAAGATTCTTCAACCAGAGCAACCGGCAGACTGAGTACAGATAAGTTTTAAAAGAACAATCAAGCACCAAAGTACCTTTCTTCAGCTTATTATAAATAAGAATCAAAGATTCCTGAAAGATATCTTTTGCATCCTCATCCGAACCACTGTTTTTTATGATAAAGAACCTGATAACCGGGTAATACTTTCTGTAAATATATTTCAGAACGATGTGGTCACTGGTTTTGATTCCCTCAAGAATGGCTTCAACCGTATAGTGCACCACCTCTTTATTCTCTATTTGCCTAAAAGGTAACCCCAATTTTTCGGTTTTTTTTCGAATTACTTTTCAACAATTACCTTAACTCATTGTTTATGAATACATTCTCTAACAACCCAAAAATACTATTTAGGACTGAATGAGCACCAGCTTTTTATCTCAATTTAACATTCATTTTGACGAACGGCTCAATACGAATGATAAAAAGCAGTGAGTCTGTAAGCCGGATTCTGTATCTCCAAAGAGTACCTGCCATTTATCTTGTTCCGCAATCACTCACGGAATCCAACGACCTACCCCCCGGCATCGGGCGAGCCACCCTCAAACACCGGTATACATGGCCTTTCAACCCATGAGGTGCACAGCTTCCGGTGTCACCACCGGAACTGGTGGGCTCTTACCCCACCTTTTCACCCTTACCTCCTGAAAAACAGAGGCGGTTATTCTCTGTTGCATGGCTATGCCTCGCGACATCTTCCCGTTAGGAAGCATGGTGCTCTGTGTTGCCCGGACTTTCCTCCCTCCCGGTTACGGAAGAGCGGCAGGTCGACCCACTGCTTGCGACAAAGTTACGTATATCCTGATTATTAGCAGAATCTTAATAATTTTACGGCCGGTTTTTAATGCGGATGAAAGAAACACCTTTATACATCAACCAATTTATTTATGATCTGCCGGATCATCGGATCGCAAAATATCCGTTAGCAGACCGCAGTCAGAGTCAATTGCTGGTGTACCGAAAAGGTGAGATCCATACGGATCACTTCTTTAACCTGCCTCACTATTTCAACCATCATGATCTGTTAATCTGGAATAACACGAAAGTTATCCCGGCCAGAATTATTTTTCACAAAGAGACAGGTGCCAGAATTGAGATCTTTCTTCTCGAACCTTATCAACCAAAAGAGTATCAGAAAAATTTCAATACCACCGATACCTGCGACTGGATTTGTATCGTCGGCAACCTTAAAAAATGGAAATCCGGCAGCCTCACCATCCAACTCAACCAACCCACCCGGACACTCTCCGTTTCTGCCCGGATTTTATCGATAAACGATAACAAAGTGATCATTCGGTTTTCATGGTCCCCGCCCGAAATCACTTTTGCCGAATGGGTGCAGCACCTGGGTACGCTTCCTATCCCACCCTACCTCAACCGGGATCCCGAACCCGGTGACAATCAACGGTACCAAACAATCTATGCCCGGTTTGAAGGCTCTGTAGCGGCACCCACTGCAGGTCTCCATTTCACCGATAAAGAGATCAGGCAGATTACTGACAATGGTGCTTCAATTGACACGCTGATTCTTCATATCGGAGCGGGTACATTCATCCCGGTGAAAACAAAAGATGTCTATGCACATCAGATGCATCAGGAACGTGTAATTGTAAGTAAATCACTGATTAATAATTTGCTTAATAACCCCGGTAAAAAGATTACCTCGGTTGGTACCACCAGCATGCGATCCCTTGAAAGCCTATACTGGCTCGGTAACCGGTGGGCTAAAGGAGATCTCCCGTTAAAACAAACTGTTGACCTGAACATTCCGCAATGGTATCCCTACGAGGTAAACCATCCTGTTACAGTGAAAACAAGTTTGCAAACGATCCTGAACCAGATGAACAGGATGCACCTGGATTCCCTCTCATTTTCGACCTCCCTGATGATTATTCCCGGTTACTCATTCCGTATGGCAGATCAACTAATTACAAATTTTCATCAACCCGGAAGCACCCTGTTGCTCCTCGTAGCAGCATTTATAAGAGAATCCTGGAAAGAAGTATACCAATATGCCCTCGATCACCGGTTTCGCTTTCTCAGCTACGGAGACAGCACACTGCTGATTCCATAAAATTTCTTAAAAATACTCGCGGGATATTCAAGAACATTTTATTTTACTCATTTTGGCAGTAAATTAGTCGCACTAAAATATAAACCATGAAAAATATTAAGTACAGTATCATGACGCTGCTGTTTCTGATTGCAGCTACGCAATGCACTCATGAACTTTCTGAGGATCAGATTATTAAAAAAGCCAAAAGTATCCAGGAGAAAGCCTTAACCCTGGATACGCATATCGATACGCCCATGCGCTTCGGAAATCCTGATTTCAATATGGCTGAAAGGCACGATGCTCATAAAGGAGAAGGGAAAGTTGACTTTGTCCGGATGAAAGAAGGCGGAATGGACGGAGCTTTTTTCGCTGACTTTATCGGTCAGGGTCCATTGACCGATGAAGGACGTGAAGCGGCTTATCAAAAAGCAAAGAAGATTTTAAAATCTATCCATGAAACCGCTGAGAAAAACAGTGATATTGCCGGTTTTGCCACTACTCCCGAAGATGCTTACCGGTTGAAGAGAGAGGGTAAAAGGATTATGTTCTGTGGCATGGAGAATGGTTATCCCATCGGACTTGACCTGGCAAAACTCAAAGAATTTTATGACGGCGGGGTCAGGTACATTACCCTGTGCCATACCAGCAATAATGATATATGTGACTCATCTACAGATAAAAACGGCCCATTGCATAATGGGTTAAGTGACTTCGGCAAGAAGGTAGTCGCCGAAATGAACAGGCTGGGTATTATGGTTGACGTATCACACATCTCCGATAAATCATTCTATGATGTGATGAAAATTACCAAAGCGCCGGTCATTGCATCACACTCTTCAGTCAGAGCCCTTTGTGACAGCCCGCGTGACATGACCGATGACATGATCAAAACATTAGCCAAAAACGGCGGAGTGATCCAGATTTGTATCCTTTCTGAATACCTGAAAAAAACGCCACCCAATCCGCAAAGGGATTCGGCTTTGGCCACAGTAAGAGAGAAATACAATAATTTCAAAGATCTTTCTGACGAAGAGATGAAACAGGCCCGTGCTGCCTGGAGCGAAATCCGCAGAAAATATCCCAATAAAATGGCCACCGTGAAAGATGCGGTTGATCACATCGACCATGTTGTTCAGCTCGTCGGTATCGACCACGTGGGGATCGGAACCGATTTTGACGGTGGTGGAGGTATTGAAGGTTGTTATGATGTCAGCGAAATGGGCAACATTACCATCGAATTGGTTCGCCGTGGATATACCGAAAAAGAGATTAAAAAGATCTGGGGCGGCAATCTGCTCAGGGTATTGAAAGAGGTGGAACGGGTAGCCAAAGAGCAACAATCAACGTAAACGGCCCTGCCACGTTTGACGACGGTTCATTTCATTGACCAGCAGATCAATAACCTCATAATTCTTTTTGCCCCACCGGGGAGCAATTAGCATTTCGGGGGGAGACTGGCTGACCATACGATCCACGATAATCTCAGGTCTTAACCGTTCAAGCATTCTGATCATCAGGTCGATATATTCATCCAGCGAAAACAGGTGAAAATCTCCGGGTGTATCTTTGAATTCACGAGCCATGCGGGTATGCCGAATAATCTGGAGATGATGAAATTTCACTGAATCCAGAGGCAACTCATTAATCTGATCCACCAGATTAAAAAAATCACGTTCGGTCTCGCCCGGAAGCCCGATAATAAAATGGGCCCCGATATGGATCCGCCTTCCTGCTGCAGACCGCAGGCCATCCACAGCTTGTTGCCAGGTATGTCCCCGGTTCACTCGTAATAATGTGCGGTCAAGCCGGGACTCTAACCCAAATTCGATCGCAACAAAGTAATTTGCGGTTAATGACTCAAGATAATCCAGCAGGGGTTCATCTATACAATCCGGCCGGGTACCAATCACAATCCCCCTGATCCCGGGCATTTCCAGAGCCGATTCATATAATTCCCTGAGTTTCTCCAATGGTGCATAAGTGTTTGTATAAGCCTGAAAATATGCCAGATAGGCCTGGGCATCATATCGCTTTCCAAAAAAACGGATTCCCTGTTCCAATTGTTCCGTAACCGATTGATCCGGATGACAATAATCGGGTTTAAAAGTACTGTTATGACAAAATGTACATCCCCCGATACCTAATGTACCATCGCGGTTCGGACAGGTAAATCCGGCATCTATTGAAAGTTTCTGAACCCTTACGCCAAATTTCTTTCGAAGGTAACCGGAAAGGTCATTATATGGTTTATCATGCCCCCGGGGATACATTAATAAATTTATTATTCAACATACACAAAGGAAAATTATCATTTAACTCATTCAAAGCGGGTCCAATCCGATTCCCAATGAGGAAGGTCTGCCCGACCGGGGTCAGGAGGTTGCATTTTTTTCTTTTTACCCTCAATCTCATAATCATTCCAGGGAAGATCCGTCTCCTCCTCCTGATCCTCCGGAGAGAATGAATGTTGCCAGAAGAGGTAACTGCCAACCGGGCCTCTTTTCCGGTATATCCATGCCAAGGTGATTCCCGTAATAAAACCCATTAAATGTGATTCCCATGACACCCGCTCCTCAATTGGGAATACACCCCAGATCATGCTGCCATATTGAAAAACAACTATCAGAGAAATGGCGATTAAACCGATATGTTTTCTAATCAATCCGCTGATAATAAGAAAACCGGCCAGACTGTATAACAGACCGCTGGCCCCGATATGATAAGCCTGCCGCGCTACCACCCAGGTTAACAGTCCGGTTACCAGGTAGGAGAGAAAAAAGACCCTGAAAGCTATCTCACGGTAAAAATAAAAAAGGGTCGTACATAATACCAGGACAGGAAAACTATTGGCCATCAAATGCTTAAAATCTCCATGAATCAGAGGAGTCAGCAGCACACCGGTCAAACCACTTATCTTGCGGGGAAAAATCCCATAATAATAAAGATTTAACTCCAGTACCCGGTCTGCCAGAAAAACCACCCAGAGAAGTAAAACAAACAACACCGGAACCACCAGACTAATATAAAACCGTTTGATACTGATGTCCATAGTACAGGTTATCCAACCAATTGTTTGATTAGCAAACAAAACCGGTCGATATCCTCCGGGGTAGTATCCCATGAAGTCATCCAGCGGACAATCGACCGGCTCTCATCCCATACATAAAAAAAGAACTCCTGCTGTAACTTCGGGATAATTGAAGCGGGAACCTGTGCAAATACTCCATTCGATTCAACAGGCTGTGTAATTTTAATCTCCGGTATGCCGGCTATCTGATCCGCCAGATACCGGGCCATCCGGTTAGAATGCCGGGCATTTTGCAGCCAGAGATCATTACTAAAAAGCGAGGTAAACTGTGCAGCGATATATCGCATCTTTGAAGCCAGTTGCATACCCTGCTTACGATAATATTTAAAAAAATCCGCTAATCCGGAATTCATAAATATAATTGCCTCTCCATACATCCCGCCATTTTTAGTAGCCCCAAGACTCAGTACATCCACACCGGCATCACGGGTCAAGGATTTCAGATCCATTTCAAGAAACGCAGCAGCATTGGCAATTCGGGCCCCATCCATATGCAGGTACATTCCGTGCGGTTTAATGACCTCACTCAAAGCCCTGATCTCCCCGGGCCTGTACACCGTACCCAGTTCAGTCGCCTGAGTGATACTGACCACACGTGGTTGGGCATGATGTTCAAAATCAAACCCCCGTAAATGCGGAGTGATGACACCTGCATTAATTTTCCCGCCGGAAGCAGGCACGGGTATTATTTTACAACCGGTGAAGAACTCGGGAGCCCCGCATTCATCCTCTTCAATATGTGCGGTTTCAGCGCAAATAACAGAGTTGAACGAATGGGTTATATTTCGTAAACCGATCACATTGGCAGCCGTTCCGGTAAAAACAAAATATATCTCGGTATCCTTTCCGAAAATATTTTTTAACTGACTGACAGCCTGCTCAGTATACACATCATCCCCGTAACCCACTACATGGCCCTCATTACATGCCTGCATGGCCGCAAAAACCTCCGGATGCACACCGGAATTGTTGTCACTTGCAAATCCCCTTTGATTAGACATGATTAGTTGGTTAAAGCACAAATTTAGCCAATAATATCATTTTGTTGCAGGATTCTTTTTAACTTGACAATCCAAAAAAATATCTGATAAAATGTTTACAACTAACACGTATTTACAAAGACGGGCAGCACTCAAAAAAAGCCTCAATCACGGGATTTTACTTTTCCTGGGAAATGATGAAAGTCCGATGAATTATGCCGATAATGGTTACCACTTCAGGCAGGATAGTTCGTTCCTCTATTTCTGGGGGATGGATTATCCCGGACTGGCAGCGGTTATTGACCTGGATGAAGATGCCGAAATTCTGTATGGAGATGACCTGACCGTAGAGGAGATTGTCTGGATGGGTACGCAGCCTACCCTGCTTGAACGGGGGGCAGCTTACGGTATTTCACAGGTCAAACCTGTAACCAACCTGAAAAAGGATTTGTCTGACGCGGTAAAATCCGGCCGTGAAATTCATTTTCTTCCACCCTACCGGCCGGAGAATAAAATCAAACTTATGAATCTACTGGATGTTCATCCGGATCACTCGCAGGAAAAAGCTTCTGTCCCTTTCATCAAAGCAGTGGTCAATCTGCGTAATATTAAATCGGATGAAGAGATCGCAGAAATTGAAAAGGCCGTCAACGTTTCAGTGGATATGCACATTACCGCGATGAAAATGGCCCGTCCCGGGATGAAAGAAGCTCAACTTGCTGCTGCTGTACAGGAAGTTGCTGTGGCAGCAGGCGGACAGATCTCTTTTCCGATCATTATGACCATCAACGGACAAACACTGCACAACCATTACCACGGAAATATCCTGAAGCCGGGGGATATGGTCCTCTGCGACAGCGGTGCAGAAACCAGCCTGCATTACGCGGGAGACCTCTCTTCCACTTTTCCGGTTGACCCGGTATTCACTTCCAGACAAAAAGATATTTATTCCATAGCTCTTACAGCACACGAAGCGGCACTGAACAAATTGGCTCCCGGAGTCCCTTTTAAAGAGGTTCACCTGACTGCCTGTCGCACCATTGCCGAAGGTCTGGCTCAAATGGGAATGATGAAGGGGGATCTCGATGCAGCCGTGGAGGCAGGGGCACATGCGCTCTTTTTTCCTTGCGGAACCGGACATATGATGGGACTTGATGTGCACGATATGGAAGATCTCGGAGAGGTATACGTAGGTTATGACGGCAGGCCCAAAAGCACCCTTTTCGGCCTGAAATCCCTGCGTCTTGCCCGGCCGCTTCAACCGGGATTTGTAGCTACCATTGAACCCGGTATCTATTTTATACCTGAATTGATCGATTTGTGGCAGGGGCAGCATAAATTTACAGACTTTATCAACTACGACAGAGTAAATGAGTTTCGCGATTTTGGCGGAGTACGTAACGAAGAGGATGTAGTAATTACCAAGCAGGGTTACCGGGTCCTGGGTAAAAGAAAACCCAAAACCATTGAAGAAGTTGAATCCCTGAGGAGCTGATTTACTGATGTTCGCAAACAAATTGAACCTATGGAAACCTCCGGACAAATGGCTGCGAATTAAAACCATCGACCTGCATACCGGAGGAGAACCCCTGCGCGTGGTATATGACGGACTGCCTGAAATACCCGGAAATACCATTCTCGAAAAACGAAAATATTTCAAAGAACATCTGGACCACATTAGAAAAGCATTGATGTGGGAACCACGCGGTCATGCAGATATGTATGGAGCCATTCTGACTCCTCCGGTATCCGATGAATCTGATTTCGGAGTCTTTTTTATACATAATGAAGGGTACAGCACCATGTGCGGCCATGCCATTATCGGATTAACCATACTGATTAATGAAACCGGAATCATCCAATCCCAATCAGAGACCGGACAGATTAGGATCGATTCCCCCTCAGGCCTTATCAGAGCGGATTCTTCATTGACTCCGGATGGAAAATCCATTGGTTCATTCCTGAACGTACCCTCCTTCGTACTTTACCGGGATCAGTATTTAAAACTTAATGAACCGGGTGAGATTCAATTCGATATAGCTTTCGGAGGAGCATTTTATGCTTTTGTGGATGCTGCTTCTGCCGGTTTTGAACTGATCCCTTCAGAACTTCCGGAACTCATAGATCTAGGACGTAAAATCAAGCGGTCTGTAATATCCGGCTGGGAGATCCGGCACCCGGTTGAAACAGATCTCAGTTTTCTGTATGGAACAATCTTCACCGGACCGGCCCATCATCCCGGTCACCACAGCAGAAATGTCTGTATTTTTGCAGACGGTGAAGTTGATCGCTCG